>BNJT01000748.1_pt1 | contig 16949 bp, 20 predicted proteins | sample 8540491 | NCBI WGS metagenome assembly BNJT01 (sample SAMD00202455, study PRJDB9452) | human saliva metagenome | host: Homo sapiens
AGTTGAAAGAAGAGACTGGTTTAGTGGTTGGCGAGCTGCATCGCGTTGGTTTCTTTTGATGCTGTCGACCGTGATGCGTGAGCGAATCATCACCGTGGCTTATTACACGATCGTGACAAACCCGCAGAAGTCAGCGGTTTAGATGATGCAGCACAAGCAAAGTGGTTCCCCTTGACCGAACTTCCCGACTTAGCGTTTTGACCATAAAGAAATTCTCCAAGAGGCAAAAAGGGTATTAGGTGATGGCTGATGGGTGTTGGGTGGTCAATGAGAACAATAAGTTTAGGGTCTTCAGGATTTTGGAGTGATAAGGTTTTTCCACTTGTTTTTAGAGTTTGCAGCAATGTCACACGGAGGCACGGAGAGGACGGAGGATTATTAAAAACAAAGCAATGGAAGTAACGGAGGCACCGTCGGTGCATAGAGCGACGGAGCTTGTTTGCCAATTCTATTAGCAATTTATATACAAAGCGTTTACCTCAAAATAGTTATCAAGAATCTGTACGCTATACCTCCGTCGCTCTTTGTGCCGTCGGCACCTCCGTGACATAGCGATACCTCCGTCACTCCGTTACTCCGTGTGCCTATTATATAAGACTTTTAGTTATCACTCCATATTTCGGAAGAACCTAAGTTTAATTAGCCTAATTAGTCCAATAAGGCTAATTATACAGATTCTCCCCCTTCTTCTTGGAAAGATTAGAATCTTTTATCAGCTTGTAAGTTCCCCAGAAACTCATAATTTGCAGTATAATAATAGGTATTGTGGGCTTAAAATCTGTTCCCTCAATAGCAATAAACCATTGCTAATAATATAGAGCAATAATATTAGAATAGTTTTTCTCATACCTTTAATTGCTTTTTTTAATTGTGAGTAGATTCTGTTTGCAAATATAATTTATTTGGATGAAAGTTCCAAATTTATGCTGTGATTTTAGATAGCAAATGATTTTCTTCTAATATCATTGTCATTTGTTCTTTCCAATAAACATTGCTGTTTTGCTTCTTTGCTCCCCGCGCTGTTGGTACCTCTGTGGCTGTGTTTCCTTAAATTAAACCTCCGCAACCTCCGTTCCTTCATGTGAAATTTAGCATAGTAAGATGAAGAAATATGTTGACAAAATATTCGGAGAAAAAGACCAGAAAATGTCTTAAAACCGAGCTATTTTTAGTACCATTGTAAGTCGCTTGTTATCAAGTAGTTGCAAAATGGGTTTTCAAAAAGGTGCTTTTTAAGGCTCTAAAAGGGCGTTAGTAAGACCTCAAAAGGGCATCTTTTGCAAGCTTATTAAGCGTCTTTTCAAAGCTAAAAGAGCATGTATTGGTTTTGAACCACACAAAAATAGTTTACAAAATTTGATTTAAACGTGAATAAATTGTTTGTTAAAGCCGAAAGATATTGTAGTCAATAGACATTGTCTTTATTTGCCTTTTTCTACATTTTTATCTTGTATGTAAGTATAAAATCTTTATACTATTTTCAAACTATAGATTTAACGGAAGAACCAAAAAAATCACACAGAGAAATGGAGAGCACAGAGGTTTTATATAGTAGAAATCGTTAGACACAGATGCACCGTTTGTGCGTAGAGGAACATAGGATATCTGTGAGTTTTATTAATTCTTTTGTCTACTTCATTACAAAAGCAGTGGTTTGCAAGATTTATGGTTCTTCCGGAATTTGGAGTGATAAAGATTTGTCCAAACTTAGTTCTCTGACGAAAGGTCACACGGAGAAAAGGAGAGGACAGAGGATTATTAAAAAAAGCAATGGAAGTCACGGAGGCACCGTTGGTGCATAGAGCGACGGAGTTTTTGCCAATTCTATTAGCAATTTATATACAAAGCGTTTATCCCAAAAAGTTATCAAGAATCTGTACGCTACACCTCTGTTACTCTATGTGCCGTCGGCACCTCCGTGACATTGCGTTTACCTCCGTTCCCTCAGTGACTCCGTGTGCCTATTATATAAGAGTTTTGAGTCTATCACTCCATATTTCGGAAGAACCAGATTTATTAACTCCCAATCTCTAACTTTTCTATTCCCTTTGCCCCTCTCACTTGTTTTTCTAGTTACCCTGTCTTTTATTTTTTTGTTACTATGTCTTTATCATACCCCTGTCTTTATTATATGTCTTCTATTACCCTGTTTTTATCTTTACCTTATCTCCTGTTATTTTTATTTTTATATATTAAAATTTGTATATTTCCCTAGTATTTTCCTTGTTAATTCTAAAAATTTGTTATAAATTTGTGTCGTAAATGAATTAGCAATAACATTTTAAACGACTATAGTATAGTAAAGATACTTTATGTTTTTATTGTTTTAAACGTTTTAAATTTGGAGGTTTAAGATATGTGTTAGCTTTCATTGAGCCCTTAGGTAGGCTAAATTACTGTCTTCTTGTTGAGAGCAAACTTTTAGGAGAATATTTATTTTTCTTCTTATTTTACTAAGTTTTATAGTGATAAAAACATGACATTTTAACGTCACATATAAAGAATAACTATTTTTATCAAATTAAAGAAACGATGAAAACAAAAAGAAAAGAGAAAGTTATCTTGCACCAGTGTGCTTGATAGCTCAGATGAGTGAAACGACTTATCTCATGGAAACGTCTTTTCCCGAGTCAACACAAGAAGGCTAACAAGGCATCTGGTCCTGCAGCTCTGCTAAGTCTGATGATTTATGGGAGGATGGAGCCTTTGAAGAAACGGAGAATGGTAGTAGATTCTTCTTTATGGGAAGATTAAGGAAGAGTGAGTTTTAACAAAACTAAGATTACACTGAACAATGAAAAAGTATTTATTTAAGACGCAGCTTTTGTCTCTTGCTGCTTTTTGTGGCATTGTCTTGGCTTTTTGCCTCTTGTGCAAACGAAGACGTAGCACAGAATACGCCAGGTACAGAGGGTGATAACGACAAGAATCTTACGGCCTTCTTTGCTGGTGACGAGGCTACGACTCGTGCTTCATTAGATTACAATAGCAGTAACTTCTGTTGGGAAAGCAGGCGACTATATCTATGTAAAGGACGACAATGGCGTATTGCAGAAGAGCAGTAACGCTCCAACCAGTAAGGTTGCATCTTTTTAAGTATATGGTTCCAGGAAAGTTTACTGCAAGTAGCAGTTATAAAGTTTATTACTTGGGTAAGAACAGCTATGGTACTTCTGTAAGTATCTCACCTCTACAGGTTCAGTCTGCTCCAGATAATACCGTGCACTTTTGGTGTTGACGGCGATTATGGTACCGCAACTGCAACAAAGGTGTCAGAGGAGCAACAGTTTGAGTTTGCGTTAGAACATCAGCCAGCTTACCTTGTCTTCCAACCTTATATAAATAACACAAATTTGCGTGATTGTTACTTGGTTAGGATTGAAGTAACCTCTGACAATGATATAGCTGAGATATACACCGTCAACCAAACTACTGGTAACTTAGAGGCTGTAGCAGGTACAGGGGACAAGCAGATTATCTTAACTACAAAAGACCTGACTTCGGGTAGTAGTTATAGCAATGGTTTCCCACTGACTAACAGTTCTGCCAGTGTAACCACTAACGGAGCTTACATGGTCATCAAGCCAGGTACTCATACTCTAAAGGTACGTTATTGGCTTAGAGACGTAGTATCGGTTGTGGAGGGTGCTTTTACGAAAACATGCCCATCCACAACATGCAACTTCTAACACGTACTACGATATGAAGGTTAGCTTCAACCTAGAAGATTATGACGGTACAAAGTATTATATGTGGGATGCTAAACAGAATTATTGGGCAGGTCACGAATGGAATAGCACAGATCCATGGCAACCAAAGGTAAACTGGGGTGAGAATAGTAACTATCCTCAAAGCAACAGCGATGCCTCTCGTTGGTATAATGAGGGTGGCGGTTCTGGTAGATTCGATGCTACTGAGTCATGCGCTAATCTTCCTAACGTTAATGAGATGACGTGGTACGCAGTAAAGGGTGATCCTCGTTGGGATGGTGACAAACTCTGGACTACTATGGGTCACTTATATAAAGGTGGTATGTGGTTTTAAAAGAAGGCTAACATTGAGGGATACAATGCTAATACTGCTGTTGATGGAACTGATTGGCGAACAAGCGGACCTGGTAATAGATTGTCTGTATCTACGATTCCTCCTTCTGCGGCTGATGCAGATAAGTATTTTTTCCTACCTGCCTTTGGTCGTTATCTTGAAGGTCAGCTGCTTGGTATTGGCTACAGCGGCTTCTATATGTCGTCAAGTGCTGATCCAGCGAGCAGTACTGACGCATTTAACTGAACTTCAGCAAAGATTATGTTATTGTGGGCTACGGTGTCCGCCAGTATGGATTTAGGGCAGATACGTTACAGTAGTCCTTGTGATTTTCTTTTATGGGAAGCCCCTCTCCGAACCTCCTCGAACCAACGGTCACTGACCGAAGGGAAGTAAAGGGGAGGGAGCCTAATGGGATAAAGGAGGATGAGAGATAAGAGAATATCTAACGGCTTAGAGGTTTTCTTTTTATTCGTTGAAGGGTTCCTTAGATGTGATATGAAATATTTTATTATAAATATAAACTCGTTCGCTGCGTGATGCAGCTGACTATTATCCGATTGTTTTTATTCGGTAATTTTAAATTTTTATTTTTCCTGCCTCCATTCAAGAAGTGATTTCTTGTTTGGGGTAGTTTTTCTTATTATGCTGTCTTTATCTTGCCTTTTTGAGATTCCGTGTTTTTATGTTTAATTTATATATTTCTATAGTATTTTCTTGCTAAATCTAAAATATTGTTATACCTTTGCTCCCGTGAATGAATTAGCAATGACATATCAAACGACTATAGCGCAACAAAGAAACTTTAATTTCTTTGGCTTTTTAGTGCTTTATATTTGGTTGTTTCAGATATTTTGCTAACACACACACACACACACACACACACACACAGGCGCAACTAACGTCCAAGCCAACATTTTTTTGTTTTATCCTACGCGCGCTAAGGCGTGCCGTAACGCTTATAAACAAAGGACTTTTTCGGAGTCTTCTTTGTTCGCAGCGGTGTGTCTATTTATAGGCATTTGGAAAGTGAAAATAAGGAACGATTGACCACCAGATTTACGTTAATAGAAATTTACAAATCTCTGTTGATAGTTCTTTTGTTGACTTCTCAGGAAGGCACTATAAATTTGATGCCTACTTGTTGAAAAACAGGTCTTTAGAGACTATTTATTTTTCAGCGTACTTATTCCGCCTTTCAGTGATAACAACAATGATATATTAAAAGTTACATATAAAGAATAACTATTTTTATCAAATAAAGAAACGATGAAAACAAAAGAAAGAGAAAGTTATCTTGCACCAGTGTGCTTGATAGCTCAGATGAGTGAAACGACTTATCTCATGCAAACGTCTTTCCCTAGTCAGCACAAGAAGGCTAACAAGGCATCTGGTCCTGCAGACTCTGCTAAGTCTGATGATTTATGGGATGAGGGAGAACAATGGTAGTACTTCTTCTTCGTGGGAAGATTAAGGAAGAGTGAGTTTTAACAAAAACTAAGATTACAAAAACGAACAATGAAAAAGTATTTATTTAAGACCCAGCTTTTGTCTCTTGCTGCTTTTTGTGGCATTGTCTTGGCTTTTGCCTCTTGTGCAAACGAAGATGTAGCTCAGAATACGCCAGGTACAGAAGGTGATAACGACAAGAATCTTACTGCTTTCTTTTGCTGGTGACGAGGCAACGACTCGCACCTCATTAGATTACAATAGCGGTAACTTCTGTTAGGGAAGCAGGCGACTATATCTACGTGAAGGATGACAATGGCGTATTGCAAAAAGAGTAAGAATGCCCCAAATCAAAAGACTAGCATCTTTTTAAGTATATGGTTCCAGGTAAGTTTACTGCAAAGAAAACAAGTTATAAGGTTTATTACTTGGGTAAGAACAGCGACGGTACTTCTGTAAGTATCTCAACAGATCAGAGCCAGACAGCTCCAAACAATACTACGCACTTCGGTGCTGCTGGCGATTACGGTACAGCAACAGCAACAGGAACCTTAGGAGGTAAGTCTTTTAGCTTTGAGTTAGAGCATCAGCCAGCTTATTTAGTCTTCCAGCCTTACACAAGTAACACTATTCTGCATAACTGTTACTTAACTAAGGTAGAGGTAAGCTCTGACAATGATATAGCTGAGACCTACACCGTCAATACAACTACAGGTGCTTTGAAGAGCTTCTGCAGGTACAGGGAATAAGCAGATTGTTTTAGTAACAAAAGACCCAACATCAGGCAGTGCTTACAACAACGGATTCCCACTAACCAACAACAGTGCCAGCGTAACTACTAATGGAGCTTATATGGTAATTAAGCCAGGCACTCATACTTTAAAGGTACGTTATTGGGTAAAGGACGTAGCAACAAGTACAGAGGGTACTATTACAAAGACATATTCATCTACAGCATACAGCTCCCAACACGTACTACGACATGACAGCTAACCTCAACGTAAAGGACTACCGTGGCGACAAATACTACATGTGGGATGCCCAGCAGAATTATTGGTCAGGTCACGAATGGAACAGTGCCAATCCATGGCAGCCAGTGTTGAACGATGCCAATAACAGCAATTACGCCAAGAGCAACACAGATTTACGATACTATCACGAGGGTCGGTGGTTTAGGTCGCTTCGACGCTACCCAGAGTTGCGCTACTCTTCCCAACGTAAATGAGATGACATGGTATGCCGCCAAGGGCGATCCACGTTGGGACGCAGACGAACTCTGGACAACCATGGGTCATTTGTATAAAGGTGGTATGTGGTTTAGAAGAAGTCAGTCTTACAGGCAGAAGGTAATTATAACACCGAGAAGTCTGTCAACGGCACTGATTGGCGTACAAATGGAAAAAGGAAATGACTGGTCTGTATCTCAGACTCTTCCTTCCGCTGCCGCTGCAAACAAATACTTCTACCTGCCCGCCTTGGGTAAATACAGCTCTGGTCGGCTGAGCGAGGTTGGCGACTTCGGCTACTATTGGTCGTCAAGTGCTTTCCCATGGTTCAGCCGCAGCGCGTACTACCTGTACTTCGCCAGTGGTTACGTCGGCGTGTACTACTACGGCTCTTCCAACGGGTTCAGGGTCAGCGGGTTCGAGTAGTCCGTGCGCTTGCCCTTTTAAAAACCCCACCCCGACCCTCCCCGAACCAACGGTCACTGACCGAAGGGAAGTAAAGGGAGGGAGCCTAATGGGATAAAGGAGGAAAAGGAAAATCTAATGGGTTGCAAGAAAATTTCTAACGTGTTAGAGACTTACGGGAAACGTATTAGCAGGAGATTTCTAATTGTTTAGAGTTTTTCTTTTTGATGCATTGTAGTTCCTTCGATATGATATATATTTATTGATTATAAATATAAACTCGTTCGCTGCGTGATGCAGCTGACTATTATCCGATTAATTTTTAATCGGTAATTCGATTTTTCTTACCTCCATTCGAGAAGTGATTTCTTGTTTGGGGGTATTTTTATTCTCATGTGCTGTTTTTCAAAGATGGAATAAGATGCCAATAATAATTTTCCTGTCACTTCTGTCACTCTGAATGAAGATATAACAGATTAGTTTACAGTCGTTTCTGCCTAAATGTTAAAAATGACAGCAAAATGAAAATAAAAGTATTGTTGGCTTGAGGTTATTATTTATATGCTGTGAGCGTATTAGTATACCCCCTCATTTACCTACCACCTGCAATAAGAATGTGAAAAACAAATATCGTGAATTTAACAAGCAAGTAATTGTAGTGTAATATGCTATGAATCAGCGGTATGTTAGGTTTTATAAGGGAGGACTAATCTTGAAAAAGCAGGAACCATAAACATAGTGAGCTTCTTCTCATACTTGTCGTTTTTATACAATCCTATTCCTCATGGAGATGCTCCCCTAACAGAGCTCTACTATGCTTTAGACAGCATAGTAAAAGTATATAAACTCCTTGAATATTATGAATAAAAACCAGCCTGCAAAAAATGAACCATACGCCGATAAGTTCTACTTAATACTTCGGAGGAGTGCTAATAAAGTATAGGCTACTCTTCAATCTCAGAAAGAGCTTCGACGAAGTTGCTAAAGAAGTTGCTGGTTGTCTCAATGGGTGCATATCTGACGTAGCGGATACTGCGACGGACGTTGCGACGAAGTACGGAACTGTTGTTTTGTACAAATCCTACGGCGTTTTGTTTGAAGTGCCATTCGTGAGCAGTGTCCTTAGCTAAGTCTGAAATACTGCGTAATGTGAGGCGGTAAGCATTTGGGTCACTCTTGCTAACGAAGGGGATTTCGTCTTCTTCAAAGCCAAAGACGGAGATGAGAACATTACCTTGTAGCTCTGCCATAGCACGCAGTTGCAGGGTGTTTAACCAGTTTTCAAGTTTCACGAAGTCTACTTTGTGTCCACGTGTTCTTAGGTATTCGCCCATCGTAATGATTCCACCTAAGTTCATACCACGTGTAAACATGGTTTTCAGAGTTGTTGACAATCGAGCACAATAGGTCAAGTGCCTCAATCGAAGTGTCAATACTGTGCAGTTCGTTGTAGATGAGATTCTTTAGTCTGCGGTTTAATAACGCGTTACTAAGTTTAACCGTCTTGGGTATTCTTGCAGTTAATGTCTTGCGTTCTTCCTGCTTTGCTTTGATGTCTGCAATGATACTCTCAGGTAGATTGAGTCCTTCATCCATCGAGTGTCTTGCGATACCATTGATGAAGATGGGCATCACCTGTTGTGCATCAACCATCTGTATGAGTCTTCGCCATTTGAAAGGCGACATCGGTTCGAGGTTCGACTGTGTGCCGAATGCGCCCGAACAGAGGATACGGAAGAAGTTGCGTTGAATGATGTCCATTCAGATGATTCTATTGGTTGCATGGTGATTGGGTGTTAGGTGATGAGTGTTGGGTGATGATGATATGTTTATGGAGGTGGTGAATGGGGGTGTTGGGTGTTGAATGTTGGGTTTTGATGATATGTTATGAATAACGACGGGGATAATGGAAGAGGATAGCGAGGAAGGCTGTGATGCCCAATAACATTGGATAATACAAGAATGGGATGATACTCACAGGGTTTATCTTTTGCTAATCCTGCTGCCATCAATATCTGTGCACCGTATGGAATCAAGCCCTGCGCACAGCATGAGAAGGTGTCGAGGATGCTGGCTGCCTTGCGTTTGTCTACACCGTATCGGTCGCCTATCTGCTTTGCAATACCGCCCACGGTGAGGATTGCCACCGTATTATTGGCTGTACAGATGTCCACCAAACTTACGAGGAAGGCTATTGTTAGCTCTGCTCCGCGCTTGCTGTTGACGTGTCGGGTGATCGTCTTAATGAGATAGTCGATACCGCCATTCTCACGGATAATCTCTAACATACCACCTGCCATCATCGTGATGATAATCAGCTCGCCCATACCAGTGATTCCTGTGCCCATACTTCCAAACCAGCCATAGACATCGTAGCTACCATCAATGATGCCAATAGCACCCGTGAGGACGATTCCAATGGTCAATACAGCCATGACGTTCATACCAAAGAGCGCGCAAATCAGTACTGCCATGTAAGGAATGACTCTGTGGATGTCAACGATAGCGGTCTGTCCGGTTGTGTGTATGTCTCTTCCCATGAAGATATAGATAAGCAGAATCAGAACTGCTGCAGGAGCAACAATGAAGAAGTTTACTCTAAACTTATCTGCCATCTTACACTCCTGCGTTCTTGTTGCCACAACAGTTGTGTCGCTGATGAACGAAAGGTTATCTCCAAAAACGAACCACCGACGACGACTGCGACGACGAAAGGAGCGAACTTCCCGTAGAACTGGCAATACCTGCTGCAATAGGGGGTGAGAGCAACGATGGTTCCGACGCTCGTTCCGATACTGATAGAGATGAAACAAGCAGCGAGGAAGAGTCCCGGTAGCAGCATATTATCTGGTAGGACGGAGAGGGTTAGGTTGACCGTTGCGTCAATACTACCCATGTCCTTAGCCGAGTTAGCGAATGCTCCAGCAAGTACGAATATCCACAGCATCATCATCATGTTTTCTGTGCTGGCTCCCTTGCTATATATCTGAATTCGTTTTGCGAGTGGATAGCCTCCTGATATAGCGATAGCAAAGATACTCGATGCCATGAATGCCACGGTAATCGGTACCTTATAGAAGTCGCCCGATACGATTGAGGTGACCAGATATGGTACGATGAACACAAGTAACGGACTCAACGCGAGAGTCCTTTTTATTTTTCTGTCATGTGTTGTGTTTAATGTTGGGTGTTGGGTGTTAAATGTTGGGTGTTGATGAATTGTGTGGGTGATGGGGTGATGGGTGTTAAATGTTGGGTGTGATGATTTCTATTCACCTATTATTCATTCTACCTTCACCCTATTGTTCATTCCCTATTCTTACTTATCAAATCTTATTTTTGAGCCTTCGCACATTTTGTGTTAAGCCTCCGCACATTATGTGTTAAGCGTTAGCACATCTTGTGTTGAGTGTCAGTACTATTTTTTTATCAACGCCTTCTTTTTATCTAATTTTATTCTCCTTATTCTCTAATTTTGTCCTCCTTATTCTCTAATTTTATCCTCCTTTTACATCCTCTCTTTCATCTTCTTTTTAGCAATTTTGCCTCCCTCCCCCTTCGGGAGGGCTGGGGTCAGAGCTTTTCCTCTCTAACCTTCCCCTTTCGTGTGGGCTGGGGTGGGGCTTCCTTTCTAACCTTTCCTTCCCGTATGGGTCGGGGTGGGGCTTTACCCCCAAGCCCTATGATAGAAGTCGATATTCTCTGGTGTGAGCAAGTCGATAGGCATATAGTTGACTGGTTCTACCTTCTTTTTCAGGACAATAGCACGGAAGAGAGAGTCAACACTGAAGTAGCCTTGTTGGTAAGCATGCTGTGCGATGAGGAACGATATACTGCCTTCTCGCAAGCAGTCAGCATTCTTATGCACCACGTCATAGCCCATAATCTGAACGTTATGGCGGTGCGTCTTTAGCAAGAACTTACCCACGATATGCGCTTTAGAGTTCAGTGTGATACAATGATGCACCTCAGGATGCTCGCTGAAGAACTTTTCTAAGATATGATCATAACGCTTACGCTCCTCATCTAATGGCAGGTTTACCTCTAAAATCTTAATGTTAGGGAAGTTTTCTTCCATATAATGGCGGAAGCCTACCTCACGATTCTCCTGCTGACGGCTCGCCATCTTTCCGTCTTTCGTCTCTTCCATAAGCATGATGCTTTCTTCCTTTTTGAGCAATGAGCATCAGCATTCGCGCAGCAAAACGACCACTCTGTATAGAGTCTTGTCCGTAGAACGACAGCGGTTGCAGCGATGGCATATAAGAGTCGAGCAGAATGAAAGGGATGTTGCGGTCGTGCAGTTCGTCGGTGAACTGGCTTGTCAACTCTAACGTTGTAGGCACAAGGATAACGCCATCAGGATTCTTCCCTAGGCATTTCTGATAAGTCTCGGTAAAGGAGTTAGAATCTAATCGGCTGTAATACATGATTTCCAAGTCGATATAAAAGTCTCTACGTGCCTCTACCGCCTTCATTGCGCCAATCTCAATCTCTTCCCAGTAAGCCTCGCTACTATGCTTTGGAATCAAACAGTAGAACGTATAACTCTTATTATAAGCCAGTGCACTTGCGTAGACATTTGGCTGATAATTCATCTCCTTTAACACCTTCTCGACGCGTTTTAGAGCAGCCTCCGACACATTCGGGCGCTTATGTAATACTCTGTCAACTGTTCCAACGCTTACGCCTGCACGTTCTGCAATGTCTTTGATTCTAATCTTTTTCTGCCATAAATATGGGAAGTGAATATAATATTTTTGCGCTGCAAATTTACTAATAATTGTTGGAATGTGCAGCACAGCGTTAGAATTATAAGTAAAAAGTTCTTTTTATTATTTAATTGTGTACAGAATGATAGATAATAGGAAGTTTTTTAACTAAATTTGCGTTCTGAAAATAATGCTGCGTGCAGATATGTCTATTAAAAGTAAACTTCAAAAAGCTGTCTTTTTCGCACAGGTGTCATCGTACTCCTGATGTGTATTCCCTTTTATATTCTTTCATTCGTACAAGTGTTTTTTTCCCAGTGTCAACAGCAACGAAAGGCGTACTGTTTACCATATTCTTCGGACTGGCAAAAAGCTTTCAATATGGCGGTATTGCTATTCTTGAAAGGAAGGCTACAAACGTGTGAAGGGGCTATTTTAAACGGAAAAAGCAGGCGAAAGCTGAGGCTGAGAAGGCTAATAGCGACGCAAATCCTCGCTATTGTCCTGACCTTTTCTCTAACCCAGAGATTCTTTCAGGGTATTCGTCTTGTCATCTTCGACTTTGACGGCACACTTGGCGATTCTCAAAAACTGATTACTGACACGATGCTTGCAACGATAGAGAGGTTGAATCTTCCGATGCGAAGTCGTGAGAGTGTGCCAAAACGATTGGTTTTACCACTGAAGGAATGTTTTTCGTCTATCATTCCAATGAGCGATGAACAGGCTGAGGATGTGCTAAGGTGTATAGCGAAATATTCAATGTGAAGAATGTTCCGGGTGTTGTAAAAGCCTTTCCGGGTGTTGTTGAAACGTTGGAACGACTTTTCTTCGCAAGGCATTCTGATGTCTATTGCAAGTAGCCGTAGCCATAGAACGCTTGCCAAACTGATGGACGAATTAGACCTCTCGAAGTATATTACTTATCTGATTGCTGCCGACGATGTTGTCGAGAAGAAACCAGCAGCCGAATCAGTGTTTAAGACTTTGCGTCATTTTAACGTCAGAGCGCATGAAACGCTTGTTGTTGGTGATGCTGAATTTGATATCCTTATGGGACGAAATGCAGGTACACACACCTGCGGAGTTACCTACGGTAATGGCAGTAGAGAGAGTTTAGAGCGGCAGGAGCAGAATGGATAGTTTGTTAAATAATGTATAATTCTTTGGCAGTTTCGTAATAAACCACTACCTTTTGCACTCGCAGTTCAGAAATGCACCACGGTTCATTGACGAATTGATTTTTAATTAATATCGCGGGTTGGAGCAGTTGGTAGCTCGCCAGGCTCATAACCTGGAGGTCGCATGTTCGAGTCCTGCACCCGCAACTTTTAGCTTAGAAATACTTAGTAATAAGTTTTCTAAGCTTTTTCTTTATGTACAGAGCTTTTTCCTAACCTCGTACTATCGGTGAAAAACTTGTCTAACCCTCTGAAAAATACTTACAAACTTTTGTGTAAAAAAGGCTTAGAACAGAGTTAAAAACAAGTGATTTGAGTATCTTTGTAAATGTCTTGTAATCAAGTGTTTGCATGAGTGGATTTCAAAAGGTGCTTAGTAAGGGTTCAAAAGGGCGTTAGTAAGAGGCTTAAAGGGCATCTTTTGCAAGCCAAAAGGGCGTTAATTGAAACGCAAAAGAGCATGAGTTGGGTTTGCAGGGTTTGAAAATTTGTTACAAGTTATGCAGTAGGAAGACTTGGGTTGTTGTTTTTAATAATTTGTGTTAGGATATTATGGCTGTCTTGCATTGAGCGAATAAAGTAAAGACGGGTGTGTGATTAGAGCCAAGAAATTAGGGGTTAGATTAGGCTTGTGTAGGTTTATGCTTTGTAGTCAGCGTGTTAGGTAGTAGGTTGTGCGGGATGTTTTTCTACTATATCATTGTATTAATTTTTACGTGTTGTTGCTGACATCTCAACTTTTTTAAAAAGTATCTTTGTGTTCGATTTTTGCGTGCTACAAATATACAGAGCCATTATGTCATTATTGTAAAGACTAAAAAGTGGGAAGTAAGGCACGCCAGTTACAAATTAGAGACAGGATAATAAAATGAGAAAAATTATTATTGCGGCATCTATAGCATTACTTTTGTGCCGCTTGTGGGAGCTGACGGAAATTCGTCGGATCCAATACTACCCAACCCATCTACAGAGCAGCATGTTTCTGAGGTAACGACGGATGATATCGTTGAGTATTTCCAGTCTTGATAAGCAACTGAATGTTTATCAGGCTTTAGAAAAAGCAAAGGCAAGTTTAGGGAATAAGACTGTCAACGGTAAGTTGGTGAGTGTTATCGCTGTGAACGTGCTGAATAAAAGATGAAGAAAAAGGGTACGTTTACACTGAGGAATTATCGATAATAGTGTTGATAAAGCCTTCACTAAGGACGTAGAATATACAGGTTTCGCACAGAAACCCTAATGATTACGGATGGTTTCACGTGCTGTTCTTCGTGGAAAGCAGACGTTAACTATCTGAAAGACTTCGATTTCGATACACTTTATCGTCTGAAAGATAACAGCAAGTTTACTGCGGCGTATTTGCAGCAGTTTGTTGATCTGTCTTCTTCAAGCGTTGAAGGCAATAAACATTATACTTTTTACACCAGAAGATTGGGCAAATACTATAGTTAGTGATGTGCGCTATATTGGCGGAAGCCATTCTGGACGTATTGCGTTTACGATTGCTTATAAGGGTCGAAAAGGGTAATACAGGCAATAGTTCGCCTAATGTTCCTTTTTGATAAGAACAAATATTATGCTACTTTGGTTACTACAAACAGCGAGCGAGCAAGTAAGTTGTATATGCGTGGTGTGTACGAGCATGCGGATGTTTTCTACACTTCTTTGTTGAAGTTTGATAGTGATAAGTTTGTACCTTATCTCAAGGGAAAGTACAAAGATAATGGTGCTAATTCGTTACGACTCTCAATCAACCTTGTTGCTAAGGATGGTCACGACACAGAGTTGGCTAACTTTGATGTGGAACTTGTAGGCTTTTAAGCCACTTTCTGCATTAGACAATGATTTGACTATTGGAACCAGCACAGAACTTAGAGATTTCTTTGCAAAGCGTTATAAAGACTAAGGCAGACGGTGATTATTCAGCAGCAGTATCAAGGTTGAATACTAAGTTGTGGTTTAATAAAGGTTTGAAATGTACGTTACACGTGATAACGAGCAGATTGACTTACAGGCAAATGAGGTGCAAAAGCAGTATGGAGGTGGTAATGTTACAGTATGGGCGCCTACCAGCAACTTGGCTAAGTATTTCGATATCTATCTGTTAGAACCACGTATTGAGGTGACAAGTGCTAAGAAGACTGGTAACTATCTTGATATTACTTATAAAGCTTGTTTACGTCAATGACGTTGCTGTAGATGGTAAAGGTACGTACATTGCGTGTGCATCTGGTAGAAGCATAATATCGCTTGCCCTACCAAGCCGATTTGGGCAATTGGAAAGTTTTTGTATTTTTGCGCACTGAATGATGAGTATATTCCCTCACACCTTAATATATATAAGGAGGGTAGGGAGGACAAAAGAAAAGCTATTGTTCGCAGTAATGAAGAATTACATGAAACAATAACTATGGCAAAATTAACAGTAAACAATTACGATGAGCTTGCTGCCCGACTGGGTGAGAAGCTTGGTGAGAGCGAGTGGTTACTCGTTGACCAGAGAGAATTAACCTCTTTGCTGATGCTACCCTCGACCATCAGTGGATCCATGTTGACACAGAGCGTGCAGCTGTAGAAAGCCAATTTAAGAGTACAATCGCTCATGGCTATCTGACACTTTCACTGCTCCCACACATGTGGCAGGGAGATTATGGAGGTGCATAATATCAAGATGATGGTCAACTATGGTATGGACAAGATGCGATTCGGTCGTCCAGTCCTCGTGAACTCACGCATTCGTCTTGTTGCCACCCTCGATAGCATTGAGAATATCCGTGGTATCTGCAAGGCTGGTATCAAGTTCAGATTGAGATTGAAGGCGAACGTAAGCCAGCACTCGAGGTGTTGCTACCTTCCTTTATTACTTTGAATAAGTAGGGTAACCTCTTATAAATAGACATAGGCGGCCATAGACGATTTTGTATCGTTTATGACCGCCTATCGATATTTTATGTCATCAAAACACGGTTTCTGCTATACAATTAATGTTAAAAATAGGCATATCATTAACGATAAATATAAATTGTTGTACCTTTGCAGAGCGAATAGATTATTTTCAGGTAACAAAGGGATCGATATTACTTCATATTTTTGAAGTTATCAAAACATTAAGGAAGAAAAAGTATGGTATACGACCAACTAAAATTGCAGAGTCAACTCTGTTTCAGATTGTACACAGTGAGCCGACTAGTTACTCAAACTTATTATCCAATGCTTGAGAATTTAGGTATTACCTATCCTCAGTATCTTGTATTGATGGCTCTTTGGGAGGAGACAACCAAAAGGTGATGAAACTTGCTCATCGTCTTTACCTTGACTCAAAACACCATGACTCCACTTGTTCAGCGTATGGCTCAACTTGGATTGGTTGACCAGTGTAAAAGGTGAGAAAGATGGAAGAGAAACCTATGTGTCACTTACTGAGCGTGGTAAGGCTTTGCAGGAGAAGGCAAAGGATATCCCATCTTGCATGGTAGAAAAACTGTTTGAGAACGAAGAAGAGTTTGTTCAATTCAAGGAGATAGCTACAGATCTTGACCGTCTCATTGCTCGTCTTTCAGGACAGCGTTCTAAGGAGAAGGAGGAAGCTTTGGCTAAGATGCGCGAAGAGCGTTTGAGCTTTCTAAAAAGAAATGAAAGTAATTTCAGATAGCTTTATAGCATAAAGTAACAAAGGTGTATCTATAATAGGATGACTATTAGGGTGCACCTTTGTTAATTCATAATTCATGCTTTAATTCATAATCCATAATTCATAATTCATAATTATGATTACTACTTTAATTCATAATTTAAAATTCGTAATTATGATTATCATTGTTGAGAAAGTTCAAAAACTTAAGAGTTAAAAGCACAAATCAAAAGTTCAATGTTCAAAGTTCAATGTTCAAAGGATAAAATAGTTCAAAGTAAATTTCTCCCTTTTTCTTGCC
>BNJT01000262.1_pt1 | contig 16940 bp, 16 predicted proteins | sample 8540491 | NCBI WGS metagenome assembly BNJT01 (sample SAMD00202455, study PRJDB9452) | human saliva metagenome | host: Homo sapiens
ATCAGCGGCGAGGTCTGCACGGGCCTAGCGTGGTCCTGGCGCGCGCTCGGCGCTCGTGGTGCGCCTGAGGAAACTCGGATGATGCTTATGGGGTCTTTCCGTTTCCCCGGAAGTACGCGCAGTGGCATGCTGTATCGCTGGAGCCATCCGGTTCGGCTATCTTCTGATTCCCGAAAGAGCGTCCATGTCCATGTCCTCATCCTTCCGCCGTCGTCTTCGTCCTTGACCCTGCAGTCGCCCTCTTCCGGAGGTGGGATGGGATCAGGGCCGAGCTCTTCGCCTTTCGGCTCCGGGTCTCGTCCGAGGCTGGCCGTCGTCTCCAGGCGCACCAGGGTTCCGGGCGGGTGTCTCGTCATGGTGGTCCTGGCCTGCGCACTTCTGGGCGGGGGACGTACGCCCTTCTCGCCTCGATCCGCGTTTTTCGACGTGGTGTTCCGAGCGGGACTGATCAGCTGGCCGTCGGTCGCGGTGGTGATCGCCGGTGCCATCCCAGCGTCGTCGCATTCGTTGTCTCCAGTCGTCGCAGTGGTCAGAGCCCGTCCCAAGACCTTGGCGGCCCTGCTCGTCCTGGCGTCCCTTGTTCTTCCTGGCTGCGATACGCCGGCGGTCACTACGGCACCCCGGCGCTGAAGGACCACGATGAATCAGGCTCTGAGTACGCGGGCAAGGTTGAGCCCGAGCAGGTGGACGAGGTCCTCGGCAAGGTCGAGGGCATGGGCCTCGACTTTCCTGGCGCGAGGAGATCGTCGAGACCATCCGCTCGGCCAAGGACGTCGTCACTGACGGCGGAGTGGCGTGCGACCGGGAGTTGGAGGTTCTCGGCGTGGCCGTGGGCTCCCTCGTGCTGGAGGCGACGGTGGCGTGTAGCCTCGTGGTCGTGAGCGACCCAATCGATACTCTCTGGCAAGGAGCTCATCGTGTCCCGTCCTCTCGCGGACCGCAGTTCGACGACGCCGCCGAGGCGAACCGGCCGTTGACCGCGCACGGCCCACCGAGCGGATCGATCTTGCTCAGGTTGAGGCCCAGGCGGAGCCACGGAGGCGATCGCCATGCCGCCGGGAGGTGAGGGCTGGCACCTGCCGCCGTCGACGTCGACGCCGCAGCTGGCTGCCCCGCCCGATCAGCGCAGCCAGTACACCCAAGTCCTCCAGCCCGCGCCCGCCGCGCCGAGGACGATGGCCATGCCCATGCAAACGGGTTCACCCCGAGCCGGGCCCCCACCTAGTGCAGCTCCGTCTACGCCAACCCGGGAGCCTGCTCCGCCCGCCTCCCGGGCGCCGGAGCAGGAGACCTGGCGCGAGCCGGAGCTCCGTGCGGCCTGCAGCGCTTCCGACCGCCCGAGCGCCGTCGCACGGCGCCGCGCTCGTGGGGACCATTATGGTGCTGGCGGCCTCCGGACCTACTGGGGTGGGGACGTACACGCTGCTAGCCACCCTCCATGTCTTCGAGATCTCTCGAGCCAGTCATGGACCCCGAATTGGACCGCGATCGGCGCGATGGGCGGGCGGGGCGCTCCTGGCCTTCATCGCATTCTTCGTCTCCTGCGCAGCCCTGGTGCGGCCCGCCGAAGAGCCCCGCGTTTCTCCTTCTGCTGGCGGCGTTAGCTCTGCCGGCGGCCGGCGACGGTCGCGGGCGTCACTACGGGCAGGGCGTGCTCAAGGACCAGACGGTGGCCAGGCCGAGAACTTCGCCGGCCAACCCAAGGTCGGCAACATCGATCAGCTGCTCAACAACCCGCAGACGGAGTCTCCTTCCCCGGGCGCGAGGACATCATCAGCATCCTCAGCACGGTCAAGGACAAGGCGGCCCAGCAGAATGGAGGTCCCGCAGGACGGCGCCGACCAGCAGTGACAGTCCGGCGGATCCGACCAGGAGGGCGACGGGCAGCGATGACGAAAGTCAGGTGACGGAGAACCGGCCGGAGGGGGAGAGAGTCAGTAGACCGCTCAAGGCGCCGCAGCATCCCGCCGGCGATCTGTTCGTTGCGGTGTCTCCGAACGATCGGATGTTAAGACCAGGTCATGGAACAGGCGTGCGGCTAGTTTCGATGGGGTAGAACTATCCTGTTCGATTCCTATCGAAGGCAGCCCTGTGTCCAACAACAGTTTTCCACCTGATCCTCCCTCGGCACCGGTGGTGCCCAGGGCCCTGGGGAAACTGGTGCACCATCGGCCTCCGACGGCGCATCTGTTCCCCCGCCCCCGATGACATCGGGTCCTGAGACCGGCAGCTTCCCGCGATCCTGGTGCCGCCCCGCCGGTCCGGTGCCCGGAAACGCCTGTCGCTGCCGGCGCTCATCCTGCTGCTCCTGCGCCGCAGCCGGCACCTGCCCTGCGCCAGTGCCGCAGGCGGAGCCTGTTCAAACTCCCGCGCCGGCGCCAGCATAAAGCCCGCTTGCGTCTCCCTCCTGCAGCCGCCACCGTTCCGGCGCCCGAAGCGGGTCCGCCCCGCAGGCTGGGAATGGCGCGCTTTCACTGGCGTCGGCGTGCAGGGCGGGTGCTGCTCAGGCCGCGCCGTCCTCGGCGACAGGGCAGACCTTCACCGCCTGGTTCCCGCTGCCCTGGGCCTGACCTCCACCGCCCTGACGCTCGCGGTCGCTCGGTTCGGCGGCGAGTCAGGCGATCCTGACACTCGTGGCGTATGACGACCATGGATACGTCGGACACCTTCCCGACGACTTTCTCACGTTGCCCCTGCTCATGGGCTGAGGCCTGGGCGGGCAGTTCGTCCTGACCGCCGACTCGCTATGAGACCGTGGTGCTGACATTCGGCCTTCTCCCATGGGGGCGCTGACCGCCGCCGGGATCGGGGGTGCATGGGCGGCGCGCCGCCGGGTCTCCGGTCGACGGATCTGCGGCGCCTGCTCGTGCGCGATGGCTGGCGCGAGCCGGGAGAGGCCTCGCCGTGGCGCTGCTGGTCTGCTGCGGGTCACGGCCCCTCTCCCTGGAGCACCAGGTGATGGGGCTGTCGAGATGTATCGGTATCCTCCTCGCCCTCATGCGAGTCCTCCTGGTGTGCACCGTCGTCTTCACGTCGCTCTGCGATAGCCCGCAGCGAGCGCCTGCTCGAGCGGATGCCGGGCCTGGTGATGCAGAGTCGGCCGCGAGCTGCGCTTACTGGGCGTGGTGATCGGCGTCGTCCTCGGATCTTCGTCATCATCGCCCATCGTGTGGCCCTGAGTCGGGTGGCTTCGCCTCGATCCTCCTGCTGCCGGTCTTCCTGCCGAACCTGGTGCTCGCCGCCTCGGTCTGGGCTCCTGGGCGGTGTACCGCAGACGCGATCGGGCCATGGACCTGGCTACACGTCATGCCGTCCTGGGGGCCAGCAGAGAGGCGATGCTATGCCTGGACCTGGCTCGGCAGCTGGTCGATCCTGCTGTTCGTGGCCAGCGATCATCGGTCATCGCGGCGGCGGCGGTGCGCGTGGGCGCCGTGCCCGCACCGGCAGCCCCAGTGCAGCGGACCTGGCAGCTCGCCTCGTGGCCCTGGTTGTGGGTGCGATCGCCTTCTACGGCCTGCTCCCGCTCCGGTTCTCGGGCACTGACACCCCACTGCGCTCCTCGAGCACCGAGGCCGCACGCGAGCTCTACTACGGTATCCAGCCGAACGTCTGACCTTCATCGCGTTCGGAATCGTGGTGGCGCTCATCTCGCCTAGCGGAGTTCCTGCCTGTGGGTTTTACTCCGCCTTCCCCGCGGGCGCTGCCGCTGGCCGCAGGGAAGAAGGCCAGCGCGGCCTGGCTGGCCGGCACCGGCAGCCAGCTGGGACGACGTCGGCCCAGCATGGGTCTACGGCGACCAAACCCGGTCACGGGGCAGCATCGCCACGGACACGGCCACCGGCGCGGTCTTCCGATGGACGCGGACACCGGCCAGTGGGTGGAGACCACGCCCGCCTCCCAGGCCTCGGGCCCCCGCTGCCGACGGCGCAGCCCCGGCGGCAGCGGCGGGCGCCCCCTGCCCGAGCCCGCCCGATGGATGCGGCCTCCGTCGCAAGGTCACCCGGCTGTGATCGCGGGCGGCGTCGTGGTGGCGCTGGTGGTTGCGGGCGTCGTGGCCCTTAACCTCGTCAACGGCATGCGCAGCCCGGACAAAGGCGGTCGAGCTATTCGCTCCTGTCGGAGGGGAAGGCGACCGAGGCCACCAAGATGTAGGACCCCGGCGTGCCCAACGACCAGCGCAAAGCTGCTGACCGATGAGGCCCTGGGCGCCGCCAAGTCGAGGATCGCGGTCGCCAAGATCGACGAGCCCACGATCTCCGGTGACGCGGCGACGGTCCGGGCCCACCTGTCTCTGGACGGCAAGGCCTTCACCCACCTTCAACGCAACGAAGAGCTCCGGTTCCTTTGGTTGAGAGCTGGAAGGTGAACAACGCACTGGTTATGCTCGTCCATCAGCGCTGTTGCCTTCCTCGCTCACGTGGGTGGCACACGCTCGATCTGCCTGGCACGGAGGATTCGACGACGTCAGAGGAGATTGAAGTCGCAGTACGTCTACCCGGCCACCTACCGCTGGCGGCGCTCGGGACCCATGGGCAAGTACCTGAGCTCCAGGACACGTCGTTCACCGTCACCACGCCTGCGGATGACGGCAGTCGCGGATCTCGAAGTCGCCAGACCAGGATATGCGGGTGAAGGCCAAGCCCACCGACGAGCTGAGCAAGAAGGCTCTGGAGAAGGTCAAGGAGCAGACGAAGACGCACGACGGTTCCTGGCAAGAGGATAAGCCGTGCCCTACGAGACTTCCGAGAGCGTGAGTCGATGTCGGTCGACAAGGACGCCACGAAGGTGGAGTTCTCCAAGGATAGTGAGAATACGTCCTTCGATTCCGACGAGATCAATATCTCCGACGCCCAAGCCGTCGACCTCGAGAAGAACCCCACTTCCCGGAAGGCGAAGTTCAAGTTCTCCGGGAAGGTCGAGGGCCGAGGATCCTGAGGAGCCCACCATCAAGATTGGAGTCCTCCGGCGGCGTCTACTAGATGGCTGGTGCCGGTGCCGCTGGGCCGGCACCGGTGAGGAGGACGTATTCGCGGCGCGTCGCCTCAGGCGGTCACCTTCAGGGTGGATCCGCCTGAGGCGACGCGCCGCACTGTGATGTGCTCGGCGATCTGGTCGCGCAGCTCGGCCACGTGGGAGACGATGCCGACGGTGCGCCCGCCGTCGTGCAGGTGGTCGATCTCGGTCATGACCGTCTGGAGGGTGTCGGCGTCCAGGGTGCCCGGAAGCCCCCGTCGATGAAAAGAGGGTTTCAGGCTCACGCCCCGGACTCGGCCGAGACGACGTCGGCCAGAGCGAGTGCTAGTGACAAGGAGACGTGAGAAGGTCTCCCCGCGAGGAGGGTCCGGGGTCGCGGTGCGCTCGTGACCGAGGTGGTCGACGACGGCCAGGCCCAGCCCTTTGCGGCGCCTGTGCCGGCTGGTCTCCTCGGCGACGCGGATGAGCCTCGTAACGTCCGGAGGACATCTGGGACAGGCGCTCGTTGGCGAGACGAGGACCTCGGAAGCGGGCCTGCAGCACCCAGGTGGCCAGGGCGTGCCGGCCTCGTTCTCCCCGCGGGCGAGCGCAGGCCACCCGGATGAGGTCGGCGCTGGAGCCGGCTGCCTCCTCATAGGGCGGTGGCCGCCTGCTCGGCACGCCGTCGACTGCCCGGCGCAGGTGCTCGTGGGACTCGGCGGTGCGCGCCTGAGGGAGGCGGCCTCTTGCGGCGGTGTCTGCGCGGGTGAGCTCGGCGGAGGCGTCTCGAGGTGGTCCTCCTCCCGGCCGCTCAGGGCGGCGATCTCCGCCCTCCAAACCCGAGGCGGACCCGCTCGCGGCGGTGGCTGCGACGCGCACGCTCGCGGACAGGGGCCTCGACGGCGCCGCGCTCCATGAAGGGCTACCGTTGCCTGAGCCGCGCCGGTGAAGCCTTCCTCCTCCAGCGCCGCGGCGCAGGCTGCCCAGGGCACTGCGGGCCTGGGCCAGGGCTGGTGCGGCAGTGTCGACGTCCTGGAGGCGTCTCGGCCTCCTTGGCCCGCACGAGGAGCGCGGCGGCGCGGGCGGTGACGCTCGGCCAGGACCCGCGCGCCTCGAGGCGCGCCGCTGGTCTGGGCCAGGGCCTGCGGTCTGCCTCCAGGCGACCGCGGGCCGACTCCTGCCGGAGCGGGCGGCATCGAGTGCGGTGCGCTCCCCGCTCGGTGCCGGCATCGAGGCCTCGAGCCGCTCGACCAGCCGTCGACGCCATCGGCTGCGGCCTGAGCCGTGGCCAGAGCGGTGGTGGCTGCCTCCAGCGCGTCCTTCGGCGGCGAAGGCATCCATGCCGTCACTGGTGCCTGGGCCTCCTCAAGTCGGGCGGTACAGGCGTCTGCGCCCCGGACGGCTCTGCTGAGCGCCTCGTCGGCCTCGCTACTGGCGTCCTCGGCCGCCTCGACCTGTTGGCGGGTGGCGCCCTCGGCGTCTGCGGAGGCGGGGAGGGATGCGTGGGCGAGGCCGCACACGGGGCGGGAACTCGCCCTCGGTGAGCTCACTGGCCAGCGCTCCGGCGGTCGGAGATCCAGGCCGGGCGGGTGGCGCGAACTCGTTCGGTCGCCTCCCGCGCAAAGCGCGTGCCGCCTGAGTGCAGGCGGCGTCTGCGGCGCTGGGCGCTGGAGTCGCTCGACGGCGAGGGGCGCGCAGTGGCGCTCCTCGGCCCGGGCGCGGCGGTCCTGGGGCCGTCCAGCGCGCTCGCGGGCCGCCCGCGCCGCCTCCAGCTTCTCCACCAGGGCGGTGCGCTGACCCGGGCGGGAGCGAGTTGCTCGGCCTGTCGCGCCAGTTCGGCGATGCTGAGGCGAGACTGATCTCGCGCTGGTTCGAACGCTCTTCGCGTTCTCAGGCCGGCCTCGAGGTCGACCAGGGCCTCGAGCTGCCCGTGCTCGCGATGGCACGAGTGCGCCAGGTCGTCGGAGGCCGCGGGTGCTCAATGCCTCGGTCTGGGCCGCCTCGCGGGTCGTCGGCCGCATGGATGTCTCAGCCGCCTCAGGTCCTGCGGGGCAAGGGCACCTGCTTCGGATCGCACTGGCCCTTGTCTCGCTCGGTTCGTTATCGAGCGCGGAGCCAGCGCTGAGCCTCTCAGAGTCAGGGCTCGATCAGCGCAGCGGGCGTCGTCTCCGTATCGTTGCCTGACTGCCGTTGCTGGCGATGGCGGTGATACTGACTGTGCTGTCAGCATCGCCAACTGCTCGGCGAGGTGGGCCAGGCCGCTCTGGTCGGCGCGAGGCGGCCAGAGCGGCGACGGCACCTGCTGGGCACGGCGCGGGCTGCCCTGCTCGGCGGTCAGGTACGGCCGCACCCGGGCGGCGCGCTCGGCGTCCGGAGGCGCTGGGCGTCGGCGGCGTCCTGCTCGGCGCGCTCGGCCAACCGCTGGTCTCGTCGACCAGCGCCTGGCGTCGCGCCAGGATGTCGTGGAGCTCTGGAGCCTCCCACGGGCGGCCTGAGCCCGGGCGAGGGCCTTCCCGCAGCCTCGGCCCGAGCGTCGGCCTGCCGGGCACCCGGCTGCGCGAGGCCTCCAGCACCTCGGCCCCGACACGGCGAAGAGCCACCAGGTCCGGGTGGCGCCCGCCATCGCCGCCCTCTAGCGCCTGGGCCGGCGTCGAGGCAGGACCGGCGTCGGCCTCGCTCGACCTCGCGCGTCAGCGTCTTCCATGGGCAGCAGGTGCCTCCTGGGTCCCTCCGGACGGGACCTCCCGTGACGGGTCATCCTAGGCAGCCCCATGGTCGGCGTCGTTGGCCTCTTCGCCGGCATCCGCGGTCTCAGCGGGGAGGGCACCTCGGTGAGGAGGGGTGCCGTCCGCGACCTTGCCCGCGCAGGTCGGCGGCGGCCTGCTCGACCTCCCGGGCCCCGTCCCGGAGGCCTGGATGAGGGCGTCCTGGATGGCGTCGTAGATGCCGGTGCCGAAGACGTCATGAGCAGCTGCTGGCGCTCGGAGGAGTCGGCGCGCAGGAACCGGGCGAACTGCCTTGCGGCAGGACGACCGTCTGCGTGAACTGTTCCCGGCTGAGCGGCGACGCGCGCGATCTCCCGCGTCGGCGTCGCCCACGCGGGTGACGGGTCTCGTCGAGCGGCTGACCGCCGACCTCGGCCAGGTGCCAGGGAGCTGACGGTGGCGTTCGCGGTGGTGCCCTGGCTGCTCCGCTTGCGCCCGCTCGTAGGCGGGGTGCGGCACCCGGTGAGACGCCGGCGCCGGTGGAGAAGACCAGCTCGATGACGCTCTCGGTGTGCGGGCCCACGAGCGTGGAGCGGATGCGCTCCTTGGAGGAGTCGGCCGAGTCGGCCACGTCCCCGTAGAGGGCGAAGACGATCGCGTCGATGATGGTCGTCTTGCCCGAGCCGGTGGGGCCGGTGAGCAGGAAGCGGCCCGAGGCGCCCACTGCGTCGAAGTCGATGTGCTCCTGCCCGCATGGGGCCGATGCCGGTCGCATGGTCAGGAGTGGATCCTCGTCGCTCGCTCCTCGCGTTCGCCAGGGCGGACTCGTACGCCGCGCTGCGGGACGCCGCTCCCGGAGGGTTCGGGGCGCGCCCGCAGACGTCGTCGAGGGAGTCCTCAGCGATGCGCAGCGGGTCTGCCGCGGCGGTGACGGCGATGCGCTCGCGGGTGGTGCGCGTCGGGGCCTCGTGCTGGAAGGCCAGAAGGCTGGGGAAACGCTCCTTGAGGGTGGCCAGGGCGCCGGGTGGCCGCTCGCCTTGGAGGATGACGCGCACCCAGGCGCCGGTGGCGTCGTCGAAGGCGGGGGAGAGGGCTCGGGCATGGTGCCGGTCAGGGTGCGCACCTGGTGCAGGACCGGGGTGGGGATACGCTCCAGACCGGTGACGCCGTCGGCGCCAGATCCAGCAGGACGGAGGATTTGGTGGCGGGTGCGGGACGCCTTCGGCCTCGTCGAAGGAGAAGGGGCAGGGGCGAGCCGGAGTGGACCAGGCGCGGGCCTGCGGGTCGGGTGAGCTCCTGGGGCCGGTGGAGGTGGCCGAGGCCACGTGGTCGAGGCCGCCGCTGGCGCTCGGCCAGGGGCGAGGCCGCCCAGGGTGGTGAAGACGCCGGAGGGCACGGGTCGACGCCGCCGACGCGAGATGTCCCGCTCGGACTCGCACGCCTCGCCGCCGCCGACGACGAAGGCGTGGGCCATGAGCAGAGCTCGGCAGGCGCCGGCCGCGGCCGGCGCGCAGGCGGTCCGGGTCCGCGGCCACGGGCGCAGGGGCGGCGGAGACGACGGCCTCGTGGGGCAGGGCAGGCGTCGGGCGCTCCGGCAGCGGGCCGGGCTGGGGAGGCGGTGTCCCTCGCTCGTCGCTGGTTCTTCTCGGCTGTGTGCTTGGCGGGGTCTCTTCGCCGGGCGCTCGGCGAGGAGGGGAGGAGGATCACGGGCGGCGTCGGGGTCGGTCAGGGCAGGGCGTGGACGATGGCGGCATCGTCGCCATCGGCGTCGGGCAGGATGATGCCGCGGTCGAGACGGCGGTGCGGGCGGATGATGAGGCCCTCGCGCATGAGGTCGGCGGCGAAAGCCGGGCGGCAGGCGCGGAGTCGTGGTTGCCGGGGTGAGGACCACCCGGGTGCGCTCAGTCAGGCGGCGCAGCGTCTCTCGTCAGGAGGGCGACGGCGTCGTTGGGCGGGATGGCGCGGTCGTAGACGTCCCCGGCGACGAGGGACAGCATCGACCGACTCGGCGGCGACGAGCTCGACGAGGTGGTCGGCGAAGGCGGCGTGCGCGTCATCGAGCACGCGCCCGTGGAGATGTGCGCCCCAGGTGCCAGTCGGAGGTGTGGAGGATCGCATGCGGACACTGTCTCACAGCCCACCGACATCAAAGACGGCGCCCTGTGGCGGTCAGTAGGCTCGCCTGTCGGTCAGGTCCTCCTCGGTGCCGTCCTGCTCGTCCTCCTGAGCCCGGCGGCGTCTCGAAGAGTTTCTCCGCCTCTTCAGCTCGACCTGCGGCGCGATGGCGCTGGCGAGGTTGTCCTGTGTGGTGAGGGTAAGAGGTGGTTGGGGCCAAGGAGGTTCTCGAGAGTCGCTGAGGGTCTGCTCGAGCAGGGTGATGGCCCGTCGAGCCTGCCCGCGTGCCAGTAGGCGCTGGCGAGGTTGGGGACGTGAGGCGAGGGTGCTGGGGTGGTTGGGTCCCAGGATGCGGGTGCGGTCATCAAGGGTCTGCTCGAGCAGGGGGTGATGGCCTCGTCGAGCCTGCCCGCGTGCCCAGTAGGCGCTGGCGAGGTTGTTGCGTGAGGCGAAGATGGTTGGGTCCCAGGATGCGGGTGGGTCTTTTGAGTTCTGACGGGGAGGTACCTCGCCGCCTGCCAGCCTCCCTCAAAGCACTGGCGAGGTTGTTGCGTGAGGCTGAGGTGTCGGGGTGGTTGGGTCCCAGGATGCGGGTGCGGTCTCGAGGGTCTGTTGGTACAGGGTGATGGCCTCGTCGAGCCTGCCAGCCTCCCTCAAAAAGCACTGGCGAGGTTGTTGCGTGAGGCAGAGTGTCAGAGGTGGTTGGGTCCCAGGATGCAGGTGGAATCTTTGAGGTTCTGCTTGTGCAGGGTGATGGCCTCGTCAGCCTGCCTGTCTCCAGAGGGCCGCTGGAGGTTGTTGACGAGGTGAGGGTGGCGGGATGGTTAGATTTGCTGATGTGGGTGCTGTCTTCCAGTGTCTGCTCGTGTTGTGATGGCTTCGTGGGTCTGCGGCGTCTTGGTAGGCGTTGGCGAGGTTGTTGCGTGAGGCGAGAGTGTCGGGTGGTTGCGGTCCCAGGATGCGGGTGCACGGTCTTCGAGGGTTTGTTCGTACAGGTGATGGCCTCCTCGAGCCTGCCAGCCTCCCTCAAAAGCACTGGCGAGGTTGTTGCGTGTGGCGAGTGTCTCGGGTGGTTGGGTCCTAAGAGAGTGTGCGGTCTTTGAGGTTCTGTTCGTACAGGGTGATGGCTTCTGTGGAGTCTGCCGGCGTCCTGGTAGGCGCCGGCGAGGTTGTTGCGATGTAGCGAGAGTATGAGGTGTGGTCGGGCCCAGGAAGTAGTCGGTATCAGCGAGGTTCTGCTGGTATAGGGTGATGGCCTTCTCAGGCTCTGCCAGCCTCCCGATAGGCGTCAGCAAGGTTGTTGCGAGGCCACGATTTCGGAGTGGTCCGGGCTCAGGGTGGGAATGGCTTTTCTGAGTCTGCTGCTGGCGAGGGGAACGACCTTATCGATCCTGTCAGCGGCTCGAAAGGTGCTCATGGATTGATTTTCGTGGTGCCTGGATGTCGTGCTGAGTGGTGTGCAGGAGTTGTCTGGGAATGTTTGAGGTTCTGCTCGAGGTAGCGATGGCCTTCTCGATCTGACCTTCTAGCAGGTATGGGCGATTAGCGAGACTGTTTCGCGAGCTAAGGATGTCGGGTGATCTACACCCTAAAGCGTCAGCCTTGCCTTCCAGAATTAACGAGGGTGAGCGCAGTCTGGTGCATTCCGAGTGTGAGCTTTTTGTAGTATTCTTGCGAGTATTGTGGCGTATGGTGGGTTTAGTGAAATAAAGGCTGTGAATAATCCTGTGACGCGACAGCACCCAACTGTTCAATGAGGTCGCACACTTCCTCTCGCTCTTTAGAGGGGTTGTCTGGAGTGTGTGTGCTTCTGTTCTCCAGAATCCAGACTGTCGAGGCGAGGGCGGAGTCTTTCTTCTGCCTCGTTGGTTAGGTGATTCTCTCTCTGAAGGCTTGCCCCTGAAGTCGGTGAATTAATGCCTTTCTATTGTCTGTCGAGGTCTGACATATTGAGGAATTGAATAGTGCGCTGAGCGCCTTCTTGGCGCTCTCTCGGTCGGTGTTGTGCTCCAGCCAGCGGATCGGCACGCCTGGGGCGGCGAGTAGTGACAGTGCGCTAACTGCTGAGTGCCAATCGTCCCCTGTGTGGGGCTCTTTCTCTTGATGATTTCTGTTGTTGTCTTGCAGGCTAGCCACAAGGCGGTGCTGACGGTTTCGGGGTAGCTGCCACCTCTCCTCGCTTTTTCGATGGTGGTCGACAATGGAGTCATTTTAGCCCTGTCGAGGTATTCGGAGAGGGCGTATCTCTCGTTACGAGGCTGTTGCGGCGGCCTGGGTCACGCAACGGGTAGGTCGTCGAGCGCCTCCGCGATCTGATCTGGCTGCGTCGCGGTTGGTATCGCCAGTACGTTCACAGAGAGATCGATCGATTGATCTCGTTGGAATGTACCTATCCCTCGATGGGTGACCAGTCGAGGCTATCCCAGTCGAGGTGACGCGTGGTGGTAGTAATGACTCGGATTCCGTCTCCGTGGGGATGAGTCCCTTGAGATCGTCGAGATTTATCGACGTTGTCGAAGATAAAGAGGCGGTTCATGTGTCCGCCGAACTCATCGCGTCGGCAGGCAGCGCTGTATGGCGATGTCGGAGGCGTACTTCGGGTGTCGGTGCTGATTCGTGTGGCGAGTTCATGAGAGGTCGGCGACAAGGCTCCTTGCGTGAGGCCGCATTGATCCACTGCGACTAGGGGCCAGTCCTCTTTCTCGCATTTGGTAGCGATTGCGGCAGCCAGTTGAGTCTTACCGGTGCCTCGCATTCCGGTCAGGACTGTTTCGGTTCAGCGCGGTGATGATGGCATTGAAGAGACTGGTCTCGGCCTGCCCGTGAAACAAAGTTTTGCGGTGACTGTAGGGCGGCTGCCGAAGTGAATCCGTTTGAGGGTGGTTTGTGATTGAGAGGCGTGTTTCGGTGTTGTTGATCTGTCGACTGATCTTTATCAGAGCGCTCGCGAGTCTCGTGCTGGTCATTCAGCAGTTGATTCTGCCCGGCGTCTAGTCGTTCCCTGTCCTGCGAGTAGCTGGTTGCGCGCGGCGATGTCGAAGGCTCTGTGAGTCCCTGGCGCTGGACAGGATGAAACTCGTCGGCGACGATGCGGGTCAGGTCATCGAAGAAGGGGCTCGGCTGCCGTCTCGACGTTCTCGGCGGTGCCGAGCCGTACGCCGTCGGAGGTAGATCTCGAAGCTGATCCGGGAACCGCACTGCCTCCAGGACTGCGGCGTCGTCCCCGCTGAGCTCTCGAGGTGCCACCTCGATCTCGGTGACGGCTCCAGCCAAGGCGGATTGAGTGGCTCCGGTCCCGCTTCATAGCTTTTCGCTGGCGTCATCCACCTCCTTCTGAAGTCGGGCCTCGATCGACGCCTCCAGCGGATTCTCCTCCCGTCCACCTCGCCCCCGTTGCAGACGTTTCATGTGCTGCGCCATGCGTTGAGGGCCTCGCCTGGCAGTGACGCCGCGCTGCCCCACGAAGGATCAGCGGCCACAGCAGCTCCCGCGCATGACCAGCCCGGCGAGGCTGGTGGTCATGGACAGGACAGCGAGGAGGGATCAGCCATGTCGCTATCGTACAAGCGGTCAGCGGTGCCGAGAAACAGAATTCTCACGGCGTCCCGAAGAACTGCTTCGCCTCCTCGGATCTCCCCACGGCAAGGTAGGCATTGGCGAGGTTGTTGCGTGAGGTGAGGGTGTTGGGGTGGTGGGGTCCCAGGATGCAGGGTGCTGTCTGTGAGGGTCTGTTCGTACAGGGGTGATGGCCTCGTCGAGTCTGCCAGCGGCCTGGTAGGCGCCGGCGAGGTTGTTGCGTGAGGCGAGGGTGTCAGGGGTGGTTGGGGTCCCAGGATACGTGTGCGAGTCGTGAGGGTCTGCTTTCGTACAGGGGGATGGCGTCGTCGAGCCTGCCAGCAGCCTGGTAGACGTAGGCGAGGGTTGTTGCGTGAGATGAGGGTGTTGGGGTGGTGGGGTCCCAGGATGCGGGTGCGGTCCTCGAGGCCTGCTTCGTGCAGGGTGATGGCTTCATCGAGTCTGCCGGCAGCCGGTAGGCGCTGGCGAGGTTGTTGCGTGAGGTGAGGGTGTCGGGGTGGTGAGATCCCAGGATGTGGATGCGGTCCTCAAGGACCTGCTTGTGCAGGGTGATGGCTTCGATCGAGCCTGCCGGCATCCCGATAGGCGTTGGCGAGGGTTGTTGCGCGAGGCGAGGGTGTCGGTGGTGGGGTCCCAGGATGCGATGCGGTCCTCAAGGATCTGCTTGAGTGCAGGGGATGGCCTCATCGAGGCCTGCCAGCAGTCCCTGGTAGGCGCCAGGCGAGGTTGTTGCGTGAGGTGAGGGTGTCTGGGGTGGTGGGGTCCCAGGATGCGGGTGCGGTCCTCGAGGATCTGCTCGTGAGTAGGGCGATGGCCTCATCGAGGCCTGCCGGCATCCTGGTAGGCGCCGGCGAGTTGTTGCGTGAGATCAGGGTGTGGGGGTGGTGGGGTCCCAGGATGCGGTGTGGTCTCTGGTCTGCTCGTACAGGGGCGATGGCCTCATCAGAGCCTGCCAGCATCCCTGGTAGGCGTCGGCGAGGTTGTTGCGTGAGACAGGGTGTGGGGTGGTGGGGTCCCAGGATGCGGGTGCGGTCCTCGAGGGTCTGCTCGTACAGGGGCGATGGCCTCATCGAGCCTGCCCGCATCCTGGTAGGCGCCGGCGAGGCTGTTGCGTGAGGGTGAGGGTGCTGGGGTGATCAGGGGGCCAAGGGTGTCGCCCGCCCGCGTAACAGAATCAGTGAGGGTAAGTGCCAGTGTGTGCATCCCAAGGTCGGCTGCATTCCGTATCGTCGTTGCGAGTAATGCGACAAAAATCTGGATCGGAAAATAATGGGCGAGTGGTCTTGAGATGTGACCGCACCTATTTGTTCAACGAGATTTCGTGTTTCCCTGTCGTTGCTGTTCAAAATTAGCTAGTTGGCCTATGTCAATCTTGTCGAGGATGGTTGTTGCGTATGTGCATGCTTTGTTAAATTTCCCTTGATCGCTCAGGTAGGGTTTCGCGGTAAACTTGTCCTTGAAGGCGGTGAATGATGGTCTTATCGCCGTCGGTGGACTCTTGAGGATGGATGATCTCTTCAGGAAACGACAGGGCTGTCTCGTGACCGCGTCGGAGTCATCTTCGAGCTCAGAAGCCAGTGAGTCGGTACTCGGAGGCGGCGAGGAGGACAGTATGTCGAGGAGTGATGTGAGCATTCCTCTCCTGCGAGGGTGCTTTGGTTCTGAATCTGCTCAAGGCCTGCTCGTAGGCCATGAATGGCGCGAGCCCCAACAGCGTCCGGGTAGTCGTCGCCCTCGAGGTGACTGATGCTTGACTCGAGGCGGGTGATTGCTCAGTCTTAGTGAGGTCGCTGATAAGGGGTAGTGTCCCCCACTTTGCTGCCGCAGCGGCTTGGGTCACGGCGACAGGGTAGGTCTCGAGCGCCTCTGCGATCTGGTCGGCTCGCGTCGCCGATCGAGCGTCACCGGTATGTTGGCAGAGCAGAGCGATCGACTGCTCGCGATCGAAAGATGCCGACTGTCATCGGTGACCATCCCAAACTGTCCCAGTCAAGGTGCGACGTGTTGTGGTGATGATGGCCCGAACTCCGTCTGCCCTCGGAGTGAGACCTCTCAGGTCGTCGAGGTTCTCCACGTTGTCGAAGACGACAGAGGCGCTCCGCCGCATCTGCTGAGCGTAGTTGATCTAGAAGCGTCGAATAATAGTCTCCGGAGGAATGTCCTTCGGTGCATCAGTACCCTGCGCAGTATGGCGAGAACTCGTAGAGATCGGCAGATGAGTTCCTTACGTGAGGCTGCATTGATCCATGCGACGATGGGCCAGCCCTCATCTTCACACCCGTGGCTGCAACCGCAGCTGCCAGTTGAGTCTTGCCGCATCCCTCTCATCCCCGTCAGCACTGTACGAGGCTCCGCGCGGGTGAAGATGAGCGTCGAAGAGGCTCATCCTGCCCTTCTCGCTTTGACGAAGCCTGCGCTGACCCTGGGGCGGCTACCGAAGCGAATCCGCGTGGGTGAGGCAGAGTTGGCTCTGCGGTGATCGCGCTGTGGATCTCCTGGATGTCCGTCGCCATCGTCCCGCAGCAGTTCGTGAGTCTCTGCTTGTCCCCTCCAGTGGTTGCTCCTGCCCGGCGACTAGTCGTGATCCTGGCCTGCGAGCAGGCTAGCTTGAGCGCGGCGATGTCGAAAGCGCGTGAGCCTGGCGTGAGACGGATGAACTCGTCGGCGACGATGCGTGTCAGGTCGTCGAAGAAGGGCTCGGCTGCCGCCTCGACGTTCTGGCGGCGGCCGACCGTTCGCCGTCGGAGGTAGGTCTCGAAGTTGTCCGGGAACCGCACCGCCTCCAGAACTGCGGCGTCGTCCCCGCTGAGCTCCCTGAGCGCCACCTCCATCTCGGTGACGGCTCCAGCCAAGTACGGATCGAGTGACTCCGGTCCGCTCGTACCGCTCGCCAGCGTCATCCACCTGCTTCTGAAGCCGGGCCTTGACGGATGCCTCCAGCGGATTCTCCTGTCCACCTCGCCCCTGCTGCAGACGTCTCAGGCTGCGCCACGCGTTGAGGGCCTCGCTAGGCAGCGACGCCGCGCTGCCCCACGAAGGATCAACGGCCACCGCAGCTCCGCGCATGAGCAGACCCGCTGATGCTGGCAGACGGGGACGGTGAGGGAGAGGGATCAGCCATGCCGCTATCGTCACAGGCGGTCAGCGGCGCCGAAACAAATTCTCACGGTGCTCGAAGAGCACCTGCATACTCGGATCTCTTCCAGCGGCGCGATAGAGCGCCGGCGAGGTTGCCGCGCGAGGTGGAGTGACAGGGTGAGCGGGTCCCAGGGTGCGGGTGCGGTCCTCGAGGTTCTGCTCGAACAGGGGATGGCCTCGTCAGAGCCTGCCGGCTGCCTGGTAGGCGCCCGCGAGCGTGCTACGTGAGGTGAAGGTGTCGGGGCGGTCAGGGACCCAGGATGCGGATGAAGTCAGTGAGAGTTCTGCTCGAGAGGGTGATGGCCTCGTCCAGTCTGCCAGCATCGGTAGGCGCCGGCGAGGCTGTGGCGTGAAGCCAAGGTTTTCCAGGGTGGTCGAGGCCCAGGGTGCGGGCGACGTCGGCGAGGTTCTGCTCGAAAAGGGAGATGGCCTCGGAGCCTCCCGGCTGCCTGG
>BNJT01001104.1_pt1 | contig 16899 bp, 31 predicted proteins | sample 8540491 | NCBI WGS metagenome assembly BNJT01 (sample SAMD00202455, study PRJDB9452) | human saliva metagenome | host: Homo sapiens
ATCCAAATTGTTATCTTTGCCCGCGTAATAAACGTATCACTGGCGAACCTAATCCGGATTACCATAAACCTTATGTATTCAAAAATGATTTCTCGGCTTTATTAGAAAATACACCCGCGCCAGAGCAATCAGCCGATCCTCTTTTCCAAATGAGCCAAGCTCGTGGTGAAAGCCGTGTTATTTGTTTTTCACCAGATCACAGCAAAAACCTTGCCATTATTGACCGCACTTGAAATTGAAGAAGTGATTAAAGTGTGGCAAGAGCAATTGTGTGAACTGGGGCAAAAATATCAGTGGGCAGCAGATTTTTGAAAACAAAGGCGCTGCAATGGGATGCTCCAATCCCCATCCGCATGGACAAATCTGGGCAAATAGCTTTTTACCAAAATGAAGTCGCGCGTGAAGATGTTGCTCAACGAAATTATTATGAAAAACACGGTTCGGTGCTTTAGTGATTACGTTCAAAAAGAATTAGAGAAAAAGAACGTATTGTAGTGGAAAACCGAGCATTGGGTTGCCGTGGTGCCTTATTGGGCGGTATGGCCATTTGAGACCTTGTTGTTAGCCTCTAAAGTGCATGTCAAACGCTTAACAGAATTAACGGAGGCTCAAGCTAAAGATCTTGCCGTGATATTGAAAAAATTGGCAACGAAATACGATAACTTATTTGAAACGTCTTTCCCTTATTCGATGGGCTTCCATGCTGCACCATTTAATGGTGAAGATAACGAACATTGGCAGCTTCATGCGCATTTTTATCCACCGTTGTTGCGTTCTGCTACGGTTCGCAAATTTATGGTGGGCTATGAAATGCTAGGTGAAAGCTGCAGCGAGACCTCACCGCTGAACAAGCAGCAGAAAGATTACGTGCGTTAAGCGAAGTACATTATAAAGAACGTTAAGAAATCCTTTCCCTCTTGAGTTAAGAGGGAGTGTGAAAGATAAAGGAAAATAATATGACTCCAGTCCAAAAATCCCAACACATTTTTACTCAAAAATACAACAAGCAACCAGAACTGACCGTATATGCGCCAGGTCGCGTGAACATTATCGGCGAACATACCGATTACAATGATGGCTTTGTGATGCCTTGTGCGATCAATTATGGTACAGCCATTGCGGGATCAAAACGTGCTGATCATATCTGGAATGTCTATGCGGCAGATCTTGATCTTGAGGATACCTTTTCTCTTGATGAAGATTTCCCTCAAAGTGAGCAAAAATGGGCGAATTATGTGCGTGGTGTCGTGAAATTTATTCAAGAGCGTTGCCCACACTTTAAGCAAGGCGCTGATTTGGTCATTTCAGGCAATGTGCCTCATTCTTCTGGTTTAAGCTCTTCCGCCGCCCTTGAAGTGGCGACCGGTAAGTTCTGCCAACAACTCTGTGATTTACCTTTAACGCATACCGAGATAGCTTTAATTGGTCAAAAAGCTGAAAACAAATTTGTGGGTGCAAATTGCGGGAACATGGATCAATTAATTTCCGCTTTAGGGCAAAAAGATCATCTCTAATGATTGATTGCCGTAGCTTAGAAAACACAACCAACACCAGTGCCGAAAGATGTTGCCGTCATTATTATGAACTCAAATGTACCGCATGATTTGGTGACGGGCGAATACAACACACGCCGTTGGCAATGTGAAAAAGCCGCAGAATTTTTGGCGTAAAAAGCCTTACGATGTGTCAGTAGAAGAATTCCAAAAAGAGAAGCAGAATTGACCGCACTTAATCCTTTAGTAGCAAAACGAGCACGCCATGTGGTAACTGAAAACCAACGCGTACTTGATGCCGTTGAAGCATTAAAACATAACGATTTAACAAAAATTGGGCGAATTAATGGCGCAATCTCACGAGTCCATGCGTGATGATTTTCGAGATTACTGTGCCACAAATCGATTATCTTGTTGAACTCGCTCAATTAGTCATTGGTAAAAACTGGTGGCGCGAGAATGACAGGTGGTGGTTTTTGGTGGCTGCATTGTAGCGCTTGCACCTCATGATAAAAGTCGAAGCCGTGCGTAAAAATCATTGCCGATAATTATGAAAAACAAACGGGCTTAAAAGAAGATTTCTACGTTTGCACAGCCTCACAAGGAGTGAGTCTATGCTAGACAAAACGGCGTTCAATGCACCAGATGGACAGCCTTATCGACTTGTTCAACTCACCAATTCAAATGGCATGACCGTGCAATTTATGGATTGGGGAGCCACTGGCTTTTCATGTAAAGTCCCTGTGAATGGTGAGTTGCGAGAAGTGTTACTTGGCTGCAAAGTGGAAGATTATCCTAATCAGACTGCTTATTTGGGTGCAAGCGTAGGACGCTATGCGAACCGTATTGCTAACGCCCAATTTGAATTGGGGACAAACAATCCAGCTGGTTGCCAATCAAGGCAAAACATCAATTACATGGTGGTAAAGAAGGCTTTGATAAAACGCCGTTGGAAAGTCGATGAGTGCGGTCAGAATTTTGTGCGTTTTTCCCTTGTGTCTCCCGATGGTGATCAAGGTTTTGAAGGTAATGTTCAAGCTAATGTGATTTACACGCTGACCGATGAAAATAGTGTAAAAATTGAATACGAAGCAGAAAGCGATAAAGATACCGCACTTAATTTAGCGAATCATGCTTATTTTCAATTTAGAAAATGCAGAACAGGGGTGTGATGTACGAAATCATATATTACGCCTTAATGCGGATTTTTATCTGCTCGGTTGATGGCGAAGGTATCCCAAATTCACCACTTAAACATGTGGTGAATACCAGCTTTGATTTTCGTGTGGCAAAACCCATCGCACAAGATTTTCAACAAGGCGATCAAGTGGTAACGAAAGGTTACGATCATTCCTTTATTGTTAATAAAGCATGGCAAAAGCCTTGTGTATTATTGACTTCCCCTAATGAAGATTTAAGCCTTGAAGTGCTCACATCCCAAGCCGCATTACAGGTTTATACGGGAAACTATCTTGCAGGCACCCTCAACTCGTGAAGGTGGTACTTATCAAGATTTCAGCGGCATCGCACTTGAAACTCAATGCCTTCCCGATACCCCAAACCACCCCTGAATGGCAAAAAATTATGGCGGTATTCAAAAAGCAGGTAAAACGCTATTATCAGTGGACAGAGTTTAGGTTTAAATAGTTAATTCTTGAAAAGGAAAGTGATTCGCCCCTCAAAAGTTGGACAGGTTAGTTAACTTAAATATTGAGCTCGGTATTGCACTGGGCTCAACCTTTTAAAACCAAGTTTAATTCGTTTTTGGTTGTAATACACTAAATATTCTTCAATGTCAGCCTGTAATTCAGCAATTGAATGATAAGTCCGAGAGTAAAAGCACTCTGATTTTTAATATGGCAAAAAGCTTTCAATCACCGCATTATCATAGCAATTTCCTCGGCGACTCATACTTTGCACCGCTTTACCCTTCAACATATTTACCCATTCCGCCGAGCCATACAATACACCTTGGTCGCTATGAATAATCGGGCATTCTATCGGTTTAAGCCGATTAAGCCCTTGTTCTAACATCTTTTTACCAATGAAAACTTCGGGCGTGTCGCAAAAGTTATAGGCAATAATTTCTCGGTTAGCCAAGTCCATCAACGGTGAAAAAAATAAAGCTTTTCTTGCCCAACATGAAATTCCGTTACATCCGTTACCCATTTTTGATTGAGTGCCGTTGCTGTAAAATCACGATTCAGTAAATTCTGGGCAATATGCGATGTTTTTTTCCACGTTTTCCATGTCTTTTTTGCGTAAAATGGAATGAATACCCTAACTCGTTCATCAGCTTTAACACCGTTTTATGATTCAAATTAAAAACCCATTTGGCGTAATTTAAACGTCATGGGGCGATAACCATCTCGTTTTTCGTTCTTTTTATACAGCGATAAGATAGTCTCTTTTTACCTCGTGATAATTTCGCTTAATTTCTTTATAGTAAAAGCTTGAGCGAGGCATTTTAGCCACACGAAGTAAATCATTTAACGCATGGTCTGGCTTCAATCTTTCAATGATTTTTTCTTTTTCTGTCGTTGTTTTTGACGGTCGAGCTTCTCCAACTCCTTTAGGTAAGCAATCTCCGCTCGAGCCAAGGCGAGCTGCTGCAGCTTTTTAAACGCTTTAGGTGAAAAGTCTGTGGTTTCTGGAATTTCAATGTCTTTCTTTTTCATCTTTTGGCTTCACTATTTTCGGGGGTTGAAGGTTTGTATGAGGCGATTTTACGCCATCAAGCCCTCTTCCCGAAAATGCTTTTTAGCCAATAAATGACGAGAGCGTGGGAAATTTTTATGAAGTTTAGCCACCCTCACGGATACCATAATCCTGTTCAGTGACGAGTGTGATAATTTTCAAACGAAATTGATAAGAGTAGGACATAATCTGCACCTCAAATTAGGTGTCCGTGTTTTAGGGGTGCAGATCAAAGTGCGGTTAAAATTTTTCACGTTTTTAACCGCATTTTTGTATTTATATGATGACCTAGTAACCTTTAAAAAAATTATAGATATTATTTTTGTTGATTATTTCAGTTGGGTTTAATACACTTGTTATTGCTTTAGTGTTTTTAGTATGGTATTTAATTTATTAAATCCAATAGTTTTTAACGTTTTTAATAACCACAATTTTATTATGAGTATATCTAGAGTATTTGGAGTTGGATTATTTCTAATTTCACCTTTTGTCTTTGCCGAATTACCTTCTACAAATTCAAGTGTAGAAAGGAAAATAGACGCTCAACAACAAAAGCAACAAGCTGAACAAGATGCAGCGATTTTAGCACAACAAACTCAATCTCCTCATGTGCGTTTAGAGGGGAAAAAGAAGCCTCACTTGGCTTTCCACAAAATGAAGCACAATGCTTTCCTATCAATCAATTGGTGCTGACCGATTATCAAACTGAAGAAGATTCATCAGCCTCTTCTCTTAAATTAATCCAACCAAGTCAATTCTCTTGGGCATTAAAGTCTGTTTATGCTGAGCGTGATTTTGCGCTACCGGCTTGTATAGGTTCTGAGGGGATTAACGTCTTACTTCGCCGTATTCAAAATCGTTTAATTGATTTTGGTTACGTCACTACACGTGTGGTGGTAGAGCCACAGGATTTGCGTTCAGGTCATGTATAGTACTCACTGTGATTCCGGGTAAAGTGGGGCGTATTCAATTACAAGACCAAAGTGCGATTCCATTTGCCACCCGTGGCACATTATGGTTTGCGATGCCAATGGCGCAAGGCGATATGCTAAATATTCGTAATGTTGAGCAAGGTTTGGAGAACTTAAAAACGAGTATCGAGTGCAGAAGCTGATGCAGTTGTCTCCGAGTGAGGCGATAGGAGAGACGGATGTAGTGATTTCTTATAAACAACGTTTTCCTTTCCATCTTACTTTAGGCTTAGATGATTCAGGCAGTAAGGCCACAGGTCGTCTACAAGGCTCAGCCACATTTTCTTGGGATAATGTGTTGACCTTAAATGATTTATTCTACATCAGTGGTACACGCAGTTTTAAACGTGGTAGCGACAATGCTGAAGGGATTATGGGAGTAAAAATGTCAGCCCTCTATTATTCCATTCCTTGAAGAACTATCTCTTGACCCTTTCCGGTTCAAAAATATACTTACCACCAAACGGTAGCGGGGTATTAGAGTCTTATACCTATTCGGGTGAAAGCCAACAAATGAAAGCGAATTTAAGTCGCTTATTATCTCGAGGAAGTTTGCATAAAACCCTATATTAATGCTGCCTCTTATGGACGAGAAAATTCATAACTACATTAATGATACAGAGGTAGAAGTACAACGTCGTCGTACAGCAGGTTGGGAAGTCGGTTTTAATCACACTCAATATATTGGTGAAACAGTGTTACAACTGTTTGCGAACTATAAACGTGGAACGGGTGGTAATAAATCCTTACCGGCTCCAGAAGAAGAGTTTGGTGAAGGAACTTCCCTGTATGCAGATTTTTACTGCAGGCATTGATTTTACTCTATCCTTTCACTATTGGCAATCAACCTTTCCGTTTTTAATACGGTGTGGAATGGTCAATGGAACGGTACCCCTTTAACACAACAAGATAAATTGAGTATTGGTGGTCGTTATACCGTAAGGGATTTGATGGTGAGTTATCACTTTCCGGTGAAAAAGGTTGGTTATGGCGAAATGAGCTTGCTTGGAATATTGCCAACAAGGGACATGAACTTTATTTAGGATTGACCGAGGTAGAGTGAATTCCAGTCAAAAAGAAATGAATATTGGTAATACATTGATGGGTGGAGTTGTTGGACTTCGCGGTAATTTATGGGGATTAAATTATGATTATTTTGTGGGTACTCCGATTAAAAAGCCGGAAGGATTTAAAACCAGTCATGTGACAACCGGATTTAATGTGAGCTACTGTTTTTAATGCTCACGCTTTTAGATGAATAAATTGATTAAACCCAAAACCGAATTTAAAATTTAAAGGAAATTAAAAATGAATAAACGTCACTATAAAGTTATTTTTAGCCGTGTATTAAACCAGCTTGTCGTAGTATCTGAGCTGGCAAAAATCTCAAGGTAAAGCACAAAGTGAAAAATGTGAGCTCAGAACAAGAAAAACAGGGCTATTTTTCAACCGCACTTTCGCTTAATCCTATTCATTTTTAGCTTAATGTTGGCATTAGGCTTTGTCTTTTTAGCGCCTTCTGTTCATGCAGAAGATATGGCCATTCGAGCCGATAAATCTGCGCCGAATAATCAACAACCAACTGTACTCCAAACAGCGAATGGTTTGCCGCAAGTAAATATTCAAACACCAAGTGCAGGTGGGGTATCACGTAACCAGTATTCACAATTTGATGTGCTGAAAAAAGGGGCGATTCTAACAACGCACGTCAAGCTACACAAACGCAAATGGCGGGCTGGGTGCAACTCGAATCTGCCCGTGGTGAAGCAAAAAGTCATTCTTAACGAGGTGAACTCAGCTAACCCAAAGCCGTTTAAAAGGCTATGTTGAAGTTGCAGGCAAAAAGCGGATGTGGTGATTGCCAACCCAAGTGGTATTCTAAATGTGATGGCTGTGGTGTGATTAATGCGGGCGTACCACGCTGACAACCGGTAAGGCAGATGTAGAAAATGGTGAGTTGAAAGGCTATCGCGTAAGAGGCGGTAAAGTGACTGTTGGTCAAACAAAGGGATGGATACCTCTAAAAGCTGATTATACTGACATCATTGCAGAAAAAGCCGAAATCAAAGGTGGCGTATGGGCTAAACAAGTAAAAGTGACCACTGGAAAAACAACGTTGACCGCACTAATGATTCAGTTGTGTACGTTGGCGATAAAAACACCGACAACACTGACCGCACTCTGAAACCCAAGGTGAAAACCAAAGCTACAGTGTGGATGTGAGCCAATTAGGTGGGATGTATGCTGAAAAATCCATTTAGTGGATAACGGTCAAGGCCTTGGTGTGCGCAATGCGGGACATATTAGTGCATCTGCTGGAAGCGTGAAAAATTGATAGTCAGGGTAAGATTGTCAATGAGGGCGTGATTAATGGGGTTGATAATATTCATCTCCATACAGCTGTTGCTACTAATACAGGCAAAATTGAATCTAAACAAGGCCAGATTGATTTAAATGCTAAGAGCATTACACAAGATGGTTCAGTGATTGCTCGTAAAGGGAATGTTTCTTTAAAAAGGCAATGTTGTTCGTCAAAAAGGTGAAACGGTTGCAAAAAGGTCGGGTAGACTATGATGCAAAAATCAATTGTCGCAGATAAAACGGCATTTTTATTGCTGGTGGTGAATATTACAGAAGATAAAGGTAAAGTTGTTCGTACTTTAGATGCAGCTCATGTTGCAGGAAGTGGTATTACCCTTTAAAAGGCGATAATAGTGTAACAATGCATGGGAAACAGGTTGCATCAGGTAATATTGCAGTACAAGGTGGCGCTTTTAAATTTAGATGGAAGCCAAACAACGGGATATAATGTTTCTTATCTTCAGATCAACAAGATATTCAACTTAATCAAGCGAATGTTTATGCGACAAAATGAACTTTCTCTTTCATCGTCAGGATTACTTTTCACACAAGGTAGTGAGTTAAGCGCTGAGACTATTAAGACATCTCAATCTGAACTTGATAATAAAGGTGGGCATTGGACGCAGCGTGGTAGTGATGATTTAACGATTCATACTAATACGTTAAATAATCAAGACGGCGGAATAAGTACTAAAGGTCGCATGCTTATTGAAGCGAATAATGTGAATAATAGCAAAGGAACGCTGTTAAGTGGAAAAGCACTTCAATTAGATACTAAACGAATTGATTCTACAGATGGGGTAATCGCTTCGGATGAGAACGTGACACTTTCAAGCCAGAACATCGTTAATCGTAATGGCTTAATTCAAAGTGGTAAGAGTGCGGTTATTAACACTGGTCTTTTGGATAATCAAAAAGGAAAAGTGCTGAGTCGTGGTGAGCAGCAAATTTCAAGTACTACATTAATAAATCAAGATGGGAATATTGTTTCAGGTGAGAAACAATCTATCCAAGCAACTCAATTAAACAATCGCAATGGGATTGTTTCTTCTCAAACACATCAAAAAGTTAGTGTTCAGAAAGATATCGATAATCGTCGAGGACGTATTAGCGGAGTAGATAGCCAGATCCGCGCTAACCAAATTGATAATAGTGGGCAAGGTGAGCTACTTTCTTCAGAAAGTTTGTCATTGAATGTGGCTTCAATGCTGAATAATACTCAGGGCATTATTAAAGGTACCAAAACTTTTATTAAAGCAGAAGATATCAATAATAATTCAGGGGTACTTTATGCTCAAAAACCTTGGTCAGATTCAAGTAAGTAACCAATTAGATAATCAAAATAATGGAAAAGTAATTAGCTTAGGAGATATGACGCTCCGTGCGGAAAAAAATTAGATAATCGTGGTGGAGTTACTCAAGTTGCACAACAGTTGGCTTTAACTGTTCCAACGATTCTGAATAATAAAACAGGTAAAGATGGTTCATTTATTCAAGCTAATAAACTGACGATTGATGCGAAGAAGATTGATAATCAAGGTACAGTTGATAAATCAAATGGAGCGATTCAACAAGGAATTGCAGCGAAGACATTGCTTCTAAATGCCCAAGATATTGATAACGTAGAAGGGGGAATTTATGTAGAAGATAAAGCAAAACTCCATATTAACGGTACTTTTAAACAATCAAAAAGGTGAAGTTTTAAGTTGGAAGGATACGGAGATTTCTGGCTCTAATTTGTCAATTGATAATGACTCTGGACGATTACAAGCAAGCCATGCATTAGATATTCATACTCACTCATTATCATTAACAGGAAAGGGACATCTAGAAGCTGATAAATTACATTTAGGTCTGCAAAGTGATTTTCACTCTACGAATGATATCAATGCGGCTACTGAATTGAATATTGAGACTTCAGGTAGTGTAATTAATAGCAATAAACTCTCAGCCGGTAAACGTCTTACTATTTTTAGCTCAAAATGTAGATAACCAAGAAGCTGGACGATTAAGCAGTGCGGAAACTCGCATTACTGCAAGTGGAAAAATTACTAACCAAGGGTTAATAAATTCTTTTACAGAAAATAACGACAGTAAAACGGTATTAAAAAGCAACCCATATTGATAATGTAGGAAGTGGGCGTATTTATGGTGACCATGTGGCACTTCAAGCCGATAAAATTGAAAATCATGATGGGAAAAAATACAGCCGGTGAAGTGAAGTCGGCAACTATTGCTGCTCGTCATCGCCTTTCTCTTACTGGAAAAGAAATCATTAATAGTACCGCTTTTTATGAGAAAGACAAAAAGGTGGTTCAACTCTTTACAGTGGGGGAATATTGAATTTGGCGAACGTTTAAATACCCGTGATCAAGCTGAAGGGAAAGCTGACGTTTTACGTAATAAGAGCGGTATCATTGAAGCTGAGGGCGGAATTGGTCTAAGTGGTGTTAAGCAAACTTTTAACACAAATGAACATTTTGTCACTGAAAAGATTGAGGTTCCTGAAGAAGGGAAAAACAGAATATTCAATATGTCATGATCGGGACGAATGGTATTGATTTTTAATACTGGTGGACAAGTCAAAAGCGATCGTTTTCGAACAGAGAGTTCTCTCAGATAAAAAAATGAGCCGGTGTATATGATCTCGTCTGGAAAAACACTACTTCATCGTAAATTAGACAATGATGAGCTGAAAGTTGGTTATATTCCTTTGGCAAAATCAAAAGGTATGTTCAACTGTAGATCCATCGCTTTGCTATATTTATCCAACAACTCTCTATGGTACGGATTATGGCGTGTGGGAGCGTTTTTTGGTCTTAAAGCACCTCAGAACGCACCATCTCTTGAAAATTTACCGACGATAAGAAAAAGAGCCCTAGTAAACCAGGAAAACTGCCGATTCGATACTCTGAGTTTCCAGATCTTAAAGCCCGACATGAAGAAGCTTTGCGTCAGTATGATATAGAGATTGAGGCTTATAAACAAGATGTTGCGAATTATAATAAAAGCAATTAAGGAATATACTGACTGGGCGAACAAGCATGCTGATTCTTTTACAGAATTAAACCAACGTATTAAGGCGAACAACGACTTGTTACCGTGACATTATCGTGAACGCTGGGTTATGAATGTAACAGAAGAAAAAGTGGCAAAAAGTGTCGTGACTAAATCATTGCCGAGACAAATTCTTGCTGGCGCTGATATTGATTCTAGGTAATAGCTATTTAGAAAATGATAAGAGCACCATAATATCTGGTGGGCTTATTCATAAAAGCACAGGGTGAACTGAAAAATTTAGATGAGAAAGGTACGGTGTCTCATCAAATTTACGGTACTGCTAGTTGGGTAGAACCAAGATGGCGTGGTCACAGAAAAAGGTTGGCGTTGGTACGGTGAAAGTTTTTAATGATGTAATCAAACGCCGTGAGACAAATACAACCTTTGATATGAATATTTTTTACAGAATTATCTCAGGCAAATAAAACAGTAGATAATCCATTTTATCAAGATCAAAGTGCCCTATAAAAGTTAAAACTAGGAAATGGTGTAGAAAGTAGTGTATTAGGCACACTTGATACTCGTAAAATAGATACGCAGGCGATCGGTAAATCACCGACTTTGCAAAACAATTGAAAGTCAGTTTAATAATCAGTTGGAAGTTCGTACTATACAACCGGATACCCGTTTACCAACACAAAGTTTATATAAAAATTAATCCGACGGCAGAAAGTCATGTATTAGTTGAAACAGATTCTGATTTTACAAATAAAAATCGCTGGTTAAGTTCGGATTATATCCTTAATTCTTTACATATAAATCCGCAAGCTACCATGAAGCGTTTGGGAGATGGGTACTATGAGCAACGTCTTGTACGTGAGCAAATGAACCGTCTTACTGGACATCATTTTAGTGGGAATAACCAGACCTTTGAAGAGCAATATAAATCTTTAATGGATGCGGGACTAACCCTTTGCGAAAAATTTAATCTCACTGTAGGGGTAAGCTTAACACCTGAACAGGTAGCTCAGCTGACCTCTGATATTGTATGGATAGAAAAACAAAAGGTAACACTACCAAGTGGTAAAGTTGTGGAGGCATTAGTTCCACGAGTATATGCCGTGGTGAAAAAAGGTGATTTAAACGGAACTGGCACATTGATTTCAGGTGAGAAATTGTATGTAAAAGGTAGTGAGTTTGAGAACCAGGGAACTCTTTCTGGCAGACAAATTGCCAAAATTGATGTGGATAGCCTAAAAAAATAGCGGTACTCTAAGTAGTGAGATATTGAGTGCGAATGTATCTGGTAATGCCAATAATGTTGGTGGTGTACTTGAAGCTGATAAGGCTTTGTTATTGAAGGTAGCAGGCGATTTTAATCATCGTTCTACCACTCAAACAAGCGATATTAAAGCTAATGGCTTAACTCGTCATGAAACTAATCTTGATCGCAAAGCACTTTTACATGTTAAAGGTGAGAATGGCCTATTGAGCGTAAGTGCTAATAACATGACGCTTGAAGGTTCAGAAGTGAGTAATGATGGTAAAGGGCTTACCTTACTTGATGCTAAAAATAACTTAAATTTGACCGCACTTTCTGTGGGGTATGATGAGAAATTAGGAAACTCTAATGCTTATCGTAATGCAAATTTACAGGATGTGGTCGCTTCAACGGTAAAAAGGTGGTGGCGATGTACAATTACAAGCTAAAGATATTCACGCTAATGGCGGTAAGCTTTGAATCTGAGAAACGTTTAGCATTAGTTGCAGAAAAATGATTTGGTATTAGATGCAGCGGGTAAAACAGCAAGTTTAGAGGAATACGCAAAAACCAAAAACGTAATCTCATATCTTCCCGTTCTTCTGAGCGTTATTCATATGACAAACTTAATGCTCATGAAGTGGCTCAGCTAAAAGGTGAGCAAATAGAGGTGACTGCTGGACGCAATGTGAGTATGAAGGAACCCCAGGCTAATGCTACACAGGCAATAACAGCTTTGGCTGGTGGTGAACTTGATGTCGGAACAGTAACAAATAGTCACGAACAAATTAAGTGGGATAAACATAAAAGATCTGGTTTAAGTGCTTCTTTCTCTCATGGAACTGCACAAATTGGTTATCAACGCAATAAATCAAATCGAGATATGACAGGCTATGACGAGAACGTAATAGGGTAGTCAACTCGTGGCAGAGAGCGGAGCTTTAGAGCTTAATGCGAAGGATAATGTCAATGTGAATGGCTCCCGTTTAGCTTCAGGTGGTGATATGGTGCTTGCGGGTAAAAATGTGAACTTGAATGCGGTGAATGAGCTGCACAATAGTGAACGTCATCAGAATCAAAAATCAACCGGTATTGGAATGGGTTTTTGTATACGATCCCTGTAGCGAGAGCAAAAAGACAATTATCGTCAGAAAGAAGCCCAAGGAGGAACGAAATCCATTATTGGTAAATCTACGGCAGCATCAGATGCTGTTGTAGATTCAGCAGAATCAATGATGCGCGCCTTCAGCCTTATGCTAATCACAATCGAAGTGAATCACATAAATACAATCAAAAATCACTGGCAAAAACAACCGCACTTGAGACGGGAGGGAAGCTAATATTCAAGCCCGAGAAGGAGATATTCGTGCCCAAGGTAGTCGTATCAGTGCTGAAGGTGATGCGCAATTTATTGCAGCTCAAAATGTTGATTTCGGAGTCGCTGTACACGAACAATCTCAGCAAGCATCCTCTAGAAAACGAGGCGTGGGAATTGATGGATTAGCAAAATATGTCGTCGGAGGACACACACAGCGAGAAAATGGAGATACTCGTCTCAGCCAGAAGTCGGAAGCCAAATTTCTATTGCTGGTAATAGTACAACCATCGCAGAGAAAAGGTGATGTTACTTTAAAAGGTACGACATTTGTTTCGGGAGGTAAAAACAGACTTCAAGCTAATGAAGGTAATGTTAGTTGATGACTGCCGAAACGACAGATAATAGCGTGCAAGTTCGTAAAGGTCATGGTGTAGGAGAGGCGGTCATCTCTGATACAGAGAGATTCTTTGGCTATAATCGTACACGTATGAATCAAGATGGGGATAAAGTAAGTCATGACGGAAGCCAATTAGCCAGCCTTAATAACAAAAGTTGAGGTATATGCAGGTAAGGATTACCAACAAACAGCAAGTGAAGTGTTGGCGAAAGAGAAAGTGGATATTAATGCACAAAATATCACTATTAATAATGCACTTAATCATCAAGAGAATAGTTATAGTGAAAGCGATTTAAAAATCGGACAATTTAGCCGAATTAAATCACCGATAATCGACTTAATTAATACTATTGAAGGCGCTGTAAAATGATAAAAGCATCTGATCGCTTGAAAGCGGCAAATGCTATGAGTATTGCTGCGCAGGGCTATAATTTATATAACTCTATTAGCAAACTTAAAGATCCAAAAATCGGGTACGTATCTCTTTAGAGCGGAATCTGGTAGCGGTATTGCTCATAGCCGTCAAAGCCAAGAAGGGTTATCAGATATTAGTCAAGGTAGCCGAATCAATGCGAAAGAGATTAATCTTGTCGCACGTGGTGACGGTAGTTTGAATGAAAAAGGTGAGCGTAGTTAGGTAATATCAACTTAACACATGCCGAGCTTACATCTCGAGATGAAACAGGCAAACGCCTTGAAGATAGCCGAATTACGTTAACTGGCAATGAGTTGAATATTAAAGCTGGTGAGAATCATACCCAGTTTAAAAGGACGAAACTCTAGTATGGGGGTTGAGGTTGGTGTTGCTGCAACAGTTGGGGCGCAAACTGGCGTAGGCATTTATGCAAGAGTTGGTGGAAGCTCAGGGCAAAGAAGATGGGGAAAGTAAGACTTATCAAAGTAGTCAACTAAATGCAGAAACTGTGACGCTTAATAGCCAAGGTGACACGAATCTTATTGGCAGCCAAGTTAAAGGTAAAAACAGTGAATGCCAATGTTGGTGGTAATCTCAATATTGAAAGTTTACAAGATGAAGAGCACTTCAAAAACTAAATCTTCAGGCGGTGGTCTTGAAGTCGAATTTGGTTTTTGGTAATAACTGGAGTGTAAGTGGTTATGGCAATAGTGAAAAAGGTGAAAGTCATCGTAAACAAGTAAATGAACAAGCAGGATTTTTGCCGAAGAAGGTGGTTATCACGTTGATGCTAAAAAAATGTTCACTTAAATGGTGGTGCCATTACAGGTACTAATTCACAAGCAAATGAACTTAAAACCAATAGCTTTACTTTTTGCAGATATTCAAAACGAAAGTAGTAGTAACGCTATGAGTGGTTCGAGTTAGTGCTAATGCAAAAAGGAAAAAGGATCTAAGGTTAATTCTACAAGCTTTGGTGGTGGATTGCCGATAAATGAATCTGATTCAGATAATTCAGTTACTCGAGCAACCTAAGTGAAGGAAAAATTACCTTAAATAAAGATAGCGAACCAACTCAAACCACAGCACAAGCTTTTGGGCATTAATACAGATATTAATCAAGCTAATAGCCAAGTGAATGCACCAAAAGATGTGAAACAGCAATTGAGCGAACAACGCAAATTTCTGCTGCTGCAGGCCATATTCGTGATGCCGTAAATACCTACATGGCAAATCAACAGAAAGCAGCAATAAAAGAAATGGCGGCATTGCAAGCAGAAAGAGAGGAACTGGTTAAACGTAATGATAAGGTTGCATTAGCGAAAGTTGATGAGAAATTAATAACGCTTCTAAAGAATCTGAAGAATGGGGTAATGAAGGTAAAATATCGTCGTGCTCTGGATGCAATTACATCAGCTGGCGTAGCCGCATTAACTGGACAATCAGCACAAGGTATTGCGGTGACTGCAGCTTCACCTTACGTTAATCAAGCAATTAAAAATGCAACAACAGATGAACAGACAGGTAAAGTGAATAAAAGTTACTAACATTGCAGCCCATGCACTATGGGGGCGCAGTGGAAAGTAATGCGCTTGGAGGAAGCAGTACAGCAGGTGCTTTTATCTGCAGGTGGCGCTGAATTAGTAGCACCACAGATTGCTAAAGTGCTTTTATGACAAAGCACCAAATGAGTTAACTTCATCTGAAAAGCAGCGTGTTATTGCATTAAGTGGTGTAATTGGAAAGGCTATAGGTGGTATTACATCCGCAGCTAAAGGTGGAGATACTTACGCTATTTCTAAAAAAATAGTGATATTAGCGGAAATATTGCGAAAAAAATGCTGTGGAGAATAATTCAGTCTTTAAAGCAAGAGGAGAGCATTATTTAACGCAATTACAAAAACTTAAAAAGAAGCCCCTTGAAGAGAAAAACCGTTTACTTCGAGAAATGGGTGCAGAAAGTACTAAACATAGCCTTGCTATTAGAGAGGCTTGTAAAGTAAGTGCTGAGCAATGTAAGTTCTATATTGAAATGGTGAAAGACGCAAGACATTACTACATTGAAGAACAAACTAAACATCCAGAATGGACTTATTCTGAAGAAGGTAAGATGTTACGAACACTACAAGGTTGGGCTGAATATGATCTTAAAAATGGCACAAGGTATATTGGCTGAAAAACCGCAAGTTATAGTATCTGCTCGAGGCGTCCCAGCTCCAAAAGAAATATATGATAAACGTAACAATAACAGGTTTGCTAATTATCGTTCGGTAGTGGATATTGATAGAAATCATCACATCACTGTGACAGGTTATACATCTGCGGAGAAAGATCGTGATGACAGAAAAACTTAGACCTGCAATTCAGGTGATTTCTGGAGGAGCAGAAGTTGCTGGTGGTGTAATTGAATGTTTTGCCTCTGCAGGTTGGGGATGTGGGCTTGGAATTGCAGCAGCAGTAAAAAGGCCTGAGACAACGCAGCAACTGGATTTACCAATTACGGTAAACATCCCTCTGAGCAAAATGATACCCTATACTGTTAAGGGGTTACAAAAAAATTAGGGATGTCTCCAGAAACAGCTAGAATAGCAGATTCTATTTCTGATGTTGCTGTAGGGGGCAGCAATAGTCAATAAAGCTATTCAACGTAGTTCCTCTGGTATAAATTTAACTAAAGCCACAAATAAAATAGGTAATGCAACAAATATTACCGACCGAGCAAATAAAAACCGTTGCTGATGTTTCAGTTAATAGTGTTAAAGCTACGAATAAGGTAGGTAATGCAAAAGATGTTGTCCAATCAGTAAATAATACGCAAAGTAAAGCAAATGTCACAAGATTATCAAATAAATCAGGTAGTATTTTAGCCAATAGTACTAAAGCCAGTGGTACTAAGGTCAACAATACGGTTGATAATGTTATAGTGACATCAAAAAAACGTAGAAAAATCAAGACGTACTCATTCTGGTGTTAACCTTAATCGCAA
>BNJT01000226.1_pt1 | contig 16893 bp, 25 predicted proteins | sample 8540491 | NCBI WGS metagenome assembly BNJT01 (sample SAMD00202455, study PRJDB9452) | human saliva metagenome | host: Homo sapiens
AGAATATTTTTAGTGACAAAGTTAGAATTTTGCATATTTGTTTTTTTAAGTTTTTATGAAAGTTTAAGTTGTTAATATTCGCTCGTATTTTTAATACGAAATCAATTAATCACAAAAGAGCTAAAAGCGGCGCTCGCGGCGTTATAGGCGCGCTAGCCGGTATAGGGCTTAGGGCTTAGCGGAAACGACGGCAAGATCAGAGGCATGTGATCGGAGCGCTAAAGTCGGTATTTTTTTGGATTTTTAAGGCGACTTTGCTCGTCAAAAAAAGAATCGGACGGCGGCTTTAGAAAATGTAAGCGTAAAAGAGCTTCGGGTGTTTTGATGCGTGCAAATTTTACAGTGAAAAAGGCAAGTTTAAATTGGCAAATTTGACTATGAAAAAGCGCGAGAAACCGCCCAAAACTGCGCCAAATTTAAGCTCGATAACGACGAGGAAGAGATGGCGTGCGGCGGCGAGATTAGCTGCTACGACTGCGCTTTTAGGCGCTGGAGCACGGAGAGCTTTTACTTGCGCGATTTTTTTCCAAAAACTTAACCGCTCAGCAAAATAATATTTCTTGCGCTTTTTTTAGAAAAACTCAGGTTGCAAAAAAATATTTTTACGACACGGCTCTATCTAAAACTTTCCTTGCGTTTTTTTGCCAATCAGGCATGTAAAGCGTCAAATAATCATGAAAATTTCTTTGAGTGATCTGGATATAGCAGGTGAGCTAGTTCGTGAAATACGACATACTCGATACACGTCTTTGGCTTTTTTTGATAAGCTCTATATTTAAATTTATATATGATTTATATGGATTGCAGCTCCCCCATCTTGTTTTCATCTGCCTTATTTTTTTACGCTTTTGATATCTTGCTTTTACTATCTTGTTAAACTCTTGCAAGATGTTAAAAAAATAGATCATCGCCTTTTTCATGATACCACTCATAAATCAAATTTTTCTCTTCGCTTTAGGTCGCTTTTTATCTTTTACAAATAGCTCTAGATAACCCCTTTTGAAGCTTTACGCGCTCCTCTTTAGATTGCACCACTTTTTAGCCTATAACTTCGCCCAAGATATCTAAAATCCTCACCGCTTACATACTCTTTTTGCGGCATCTTAAACGAAGCAAAAAAACGCACGTTTTTGCGCTATCCACTTGGCTCTTTTTTGCATGATAAATTTTATATGCTCATCGCTTGCCGACTTTGGCGCGGTCAGTATCGCTTCGCCGCTAGGTCTAACTTTTAAAGTGATATTTTTTTACATCTTTTTGATGATTTTTACGTCACTTTGCATAAAAAGCTTATCCCTATACCACGGATAGTTTGATAAATTTTTCTCTTTATCATCGATAGATACGTCGTATTCGTCCTCGACATCCCAAAGAGCGTCTTCCATCACGCTTGTTATCTCGTTTTCTACCTCTTTATTTTTGTACCATTCCGGTTTTTTAGAGGCTTTTTCATAAATTTCATAAAATTTCATACTCAAATTTTTAGCGACCGTCTCTATATCCGCAAGCTCCACATTGCCTAAAAATATCAAGCAAGTTATCATAAATGGCAAACAAAATTTCCTTGCCATTAAACTCTTTTTGGATATCTATCTTCATTTGGTTTTAAAGCTCCTGTTATCAGATCTTTTTAACTGTTTTGCTTTTGGTAAGCTTTTTCTTCTTCGCTTAGCCTTTTTGCCTTATACTCATCGATGATATCTTGTATCTGCTGGGCTATTGATTTATAAAACGCCGGATTTGCCTCCATTTTTCTCTTTTTACCACCGCACTTACGGCGCTGATTATCGTATCGGCTTTTTGCATTTTTGCCCTCAACCCTTTGCACCTCATCATCAAATTCCCGTCTCAAAGATATTTACGAGTTTGGTAAGCTCATTGACCTCTTTTTGCGCTCACATAGGTATCAAGTAGCTTTTGCATCTGGGCTTCGTATTTGCCAAAGTCGCAACTCTCATGATACCTTAGCTGCACCGCCTTTCTTAGCTCGTTATAGTAATTTGACCCTTTGTTTATAGGCTTTTATCTCCTCTTCGCTTAAGATATCGCAAAATTTTCCTCACTAGAAAGTGCTAGTTTAAACGCCCTAGCAAACTGCGACAGCCACTCTTTAAAGTTGTCTCTTTTTGCACATCCTCTAAAAATCGCCACATAGCTTTCTAGATCATCTTTAAATTTGACATCGCTAAAAAGATCGTCCAGATGAGTATAGTAAGTCTTTGCCTTTACGATCTCGCTTCTTACGTCTATCACGGCTCCGCTTAGATCCTCCGGGTCAAAGCCGCTTAGCGACGCATAGCTAGTAAGCGCCTCATCAAGTTCGCCCAAAAGCCCTCTATAATCAATAATGTAGCCATAATCTTTTTCCGTCATAAAGCCTATTTACTCTAGCTATGGCTTGGAGCAGATTATGCTCTTTTTAGCTGCTTATCTATATAAAGCGTGCTTGCTCTTGGTGCGTCAAATCCCGTTAAAAGCTTATCCACGACGATAAGCAGATCTATCTCGTCGCCGTAAATAAATTCTGTTTTTTTGACATGCTTTAGATACGCCTCCTCACCGCCGTACTCTTTTATCGTCTCTTGCCACGCCTTTGCGACGTACTCTTTATGTCCGCCCTCTAGCTCCTCGTGCTCGTTGCTTGATATCACATAAGCAGTTTTTATCTCTCCAAATTCTTCAAATATCTCATGATATTTTTATGGCGTCGTATTTTCTTTGCGTTGCAAGCATCGCCTTAAATCCGCCATTTGCCATCTTTAAACTCTTTTTAAAATGCTCATTTATATCAACCGCTATGAGCTCTAGTCTTTGCTCACTCGAAGCCACACGCTCAAACCTCGCCCACTTTTTGTTGCAAGTCCCTTTTAGCCTCATCGCTTAGCTCTCTTGATATAAGGTCAAACTTCCTAGTTAGCCCATCAGCGTCAAGCACCTCTTGACCCACGTATCGCCCCTCATAAAGTAGCGGCAAAACAGCTCCGTCTTTTACCGCATCATCTATCGTATATCTATGAATTTCTCCGCCAAATTTAGCAAAGCTATTTTTTTCTCGCGCTTTAAAAGCGGCGTGCCTGTAAAAGCCTATATACAAGCAAGCGGCAAAGCCTTTTTTTCATCGCCTTATGCAGATCCCCTCCTTGCGTGCGGTGGCTCTCATCTACTAACACAAATATATCGCCATCTCTTATCACTACCTTTTGGTTTTGCACTTTTTCAAATTTATGTACAAGCGTTGTTATCACGCTAACGCCGCTTTGTAGCTTTTCTATCAGATCGCTTCCGCTACTTGCTCGGCCTGCTTTTTATATCCGTGTTTTTTTAAAAAGTTTCGTGTATCTGCTCATCTAGGTCTATCCCTATCGGTTACGACGATAACTTTTGAGTTTGGATAAATTTGCTTTTAAAAAGCTTTGTTAGCATTACCATCGTGAGCGACTTACCGCTTCCTTGCGTGTGCCAGATGAGTCCGCCCACTCTTGCGCCATCTTTTTTCGCCGATACTCGCTTTAGCGTCTCTTCGATAGCAAAAAAACTGCTGATATCTGCAAACCTTTTTTTCGCCCTTTTATCAAATAATATATAGTGCCTAATTAGCCTTAGTAGCCTATCTTTAGATAGTAGCGCAAAGAGCGTCATATCAAGCGCGCTCACCTCTCTACCATTTATCACGCTCTTTAGGCTCTCTTTGCTTTTTACCTCGTCTTGTTCTTTCCACACGCTATAAAATTTAAACGGCGTGCCAGTAGTACCGTATCTTGCTCCACTGCCGTTTGCCGCGATAGTTAGTTGGATATATTTAAAAAGGTGTGCTATCTCATCTTTGCCCTGCTCTTTTTCAAGTCTGCTTTTATGCCGTTTTTCAAAGCTCACGCTTGATTTTTTTAAGCTCGATCACGACTATTGGTATGCCGTTTATAAAAAGCACGAGATCAGGCCTTCTGTGTTTTTGTGCATCGCTCTGGCTTACTCTACTTACTTCAAATTCTTCAGTCACGTAAAAGTCGTTGTTTTTGTAAATTTTCAAAGTCTATAAATTTTAAAAGAGAAGCTTCTTCTCGTGCCGTCTTCAAATTTTTCCTCGATACTAGTGCCAAACAAGAGCAAATTCGTGATCTTTTTCATTTGCGACCATTAGCCCTTCGTTTAACGAAACTCCCGCTAGCTCATCAACCGCTTTTAAAATGCTACTTTGCTAAATTTATATCGCTTGCCCTTATACTCGTAGCCGTTTATCTCGCCAAGCTTTTGGGTTAAAATTTCCCTTCAACAAAACCTCGCTAGATTTACCGCCACGAAGCTTTAGATTTTTCCTCTCTGCTTATAAATTATAGCCCAAAGTTCGTAGTAAATTTATGCTGTTTTTGCTGGATTTTTGTTTTTCTGAAGTATCGGGGGTCATTTTTATCTCCAAACTTTAGCAGTCTTATAGTTATAAAATTTTACTTCTTTTTTTATCTTTCAAGCGATTACACTTATCTATAAAATCGTCAAAATTATTAATTGCATTTTCGCTAGAAAATTCCGATATAAATATTTTTTTACTTTACTTTTTATTATAGCTTCCCTTATATGTTCGTCGCCATTTTTAACATAGTCCCGAAAAATTACAAGACTTCCGCTTTATTTTTAGCTAAGCTTTTTGTAGCAGTGATTTAAATAAGCATTGTGTATGATTTTTTTGCTTTCTTTTTGTTCGCTAGTTCCTTCTGAAACAAAAAATAGGATATATTTTTTTGTCCAAATTCTTTCTAGCGTTTGCTCTTTGAGAGGTTTATCGGTTCTACAATACGTATTTTTTTATAATCTCATTTTGTTTATCAAATATATGCAGCCCACCATGTAAAAAAAGAAAATATTTTTGCTGCACGCTACTATCATTTGCGTAAATAACATATTGGTCCCCATTATTACCAGAGCTACAAAAGCCATCACTTACCACGAGATTAGCATCTTTTTATTTTTTTATTGTCCACAAAAGCTTTCAATTTCATACAAGTCCAATATAACAATAAATCATAATTTAGAGTATATATAGATTTAAAATCCTTTATAAATTTATACTATTTTTCAAATTCAGCATCGGTTATATTTGTAATCTTTTCTGGGTGGTTATTTGTTATAATTTCAACCAAATGATTTTTCAGAGAACCAGAATCACTTAAAATTTTTGCTCATCTTCCTCCCCTACAATGCCATAATGCTTTTAACACCCTAACAGAAGTTTCTAGCAATTTAATGACCTCCTCAAAATCTTTTAGTATTAAATTCTTCAAACACTTTATACATAGGATCAGTTTCTTCTATAAGCTTTATTGTCTACGGCGCTTTGCAACAAACTAGTAAAAGAAAATCTTTTGCTATCATATGCCATGCTAAATCCATTACCCAAAAGCAAATGCCTATTTTTTTATCCTCTAGAATTTGCTTCTTTACATCATTAAAGTCCAATAATCTGTTACTCATATTCATATCCTCACCTTTCCGCTTAGTAGCTTTTTGCATCAAGCCTTGTTTTTGCTTTTTAAATTTTCTCTAGCTTTTAATTTGAGTAATTATCTCATCATCGCAAGCCGTTAAAACCTCTGCGATTTTTGTTGTTCTTTAAAATTGGAAGTTTAATAGTTAAATTTAATACCTCGGTTTTTGATATATTAAATCTTGTGCTTCCTTGTGCCAATTTAAATATCTGCTTTCTAAAAACAATCACTTCTAAAATAAAAATACAGCAAAACATGGGGTTGAAAATTTCAAAATTGCTTAATCTAAAACCGAAACAAAAACTATTTAAATATAGAATGCCACATTCTCTCAATAAAACAGAGCTTATCCCAACTTCGTTTGGAGTTTCAGATGAGATTGTAAAAATATATCTCCAAATCTAACCAAATTTATGTTCTTCGTCTTCCATAATTTTTTTACTTTTTTTCAAAAATATTGATATCTATTTTTAGGGTTGTCGAAGATATTTTTTTATACGTTATAAAATTTGAGTTTCCATTTTGAAAATCTTCTGCAGTTTTTACCAATTAAGCCATTATATGATTTTTCCTAAATTACCAAGCTTTTATTTCTTTCCACTCATCTTTGAACTCAGGGAAGCGGATTTTGGCTGTAAGTAAAATTTTTGCATAAGGGCTTTTTTTAAACTGCTTTTTGTTTTTCTATCAAATTTATAGTTAAATTTATAGCCTCATCCCAAGTAGATAAAATTTCCGCTATCTTTTCTTGCTCAGGTTCAAGCGGTATAAAAAAACGGCATCTCGGACATATATTCCCAATCTGCGCGCGGCATTTTTGTCCCAGATGTTTTTATTTGCGATTTGGTTACATTTATCCGACTGCACCAAATAAAATAAAAAAATCGTTAGTGACTTTTTGCCTTGTAATACCCATTTTCAGACGAACAAACTCCATCAAATTTGAGCTTGACAGAATTTTTGCAGATACGGACGAAGTTTCCCGTATAGAAATTGACCTGTTTTAAATTCGTTTTTTTATGCTTTTTGCTCGCTAGAGCTTATAAAACCCTAAAATTTGACCTGTTTTTTTGAGATAAATGCTCAAGCTCAATACACTTTTTGACTTCGCTATTTTTTTGGTTGGATCAAATTTAGACGATGATATTTTTACACATTTCGCCTAGTTCGTATCTGCTCCACCCGCTTGGTAGATATTACACTCGCTCATAACCCAAGCTCCGCAAGATACTCGCTCATCTTGCCTTGAACGCTTTTTAGCTCGGCTTCAAGGCGTGAAATCTCAGCCTTCGTCGCCTCGATATCCACGGCCTCTTCTTCTTCAAAAAGTATCGACGTAGCGAGGGATATTTAGGTTGTAGTCGTTCTCTTTTATCTCGCTAAGGCTTGCTACGTGGGAGTATTTTTCTATCTCGCTTCTATTTTTATAGGTGGAGACTATTTTTTTCGATATTTTGTTCAGTTAGGGAGTTTTTGGTTTTTGCCTTTTTTTCAAATTCTTTGCTAGCGTCGATAAATAGCACGTCTTCATTTGCGCGGTTTTTTTCTTAAAAAAACAAGTATGCAAGCAGGTATGCTCGTGCCGTAAAAATAGATTTGCCGGTAGTCCGATAACGGCGTCAAGTAAATTTCTCTTCGATCAGTTTTTGGCGTATCTTGCCCTCGCTAGATCCGCGAAATAGCACTCCATGCGGAAGCACGACGCCCATTTTGCCGTTGTTGCTCAAACTTTTTATCATGTGCACGACAAATGCGTAATCGCCCTTGCTCTTTGGCGGCAAGGCGTAGCTGCTAAATCTCATAAAAGGATCGTTCCCAGCAAAGTCAGCACCCCATTTATCGAGGCTAAAAGGGGATTTGCCACGACTATGTCAAATGTTTTGATGAGGTTATCTTGCAGGTGAAGCGGATTTCTGATCGTGTCGCCCCACTCGATAACGGCGTCGTTTATCTCGTGCAAGAACATATTCATCTTGCAAAGTGCGTGAGTTTGGCCGTTTTTTCTTGTCCGTAAAGGCGGAAATTTTTCACTACCGACCTCTTTTGACGCCTTGATAAGAAGCGAGCCCGAACCGCAAGTCGGATCGTAGATCATATCGCCCTCTTTTGGCTCGACTAGCTTTGCAAGAAGCGTAGAAACCTCGCTTGGCGTGTAGAACTCTCCGCCTTTTTTTGCCTGCGTCGCTTGCAAAATGAGCTATGAGATACTCGTATGCGTCGCCAATTATGTCGTTGCCCTCGAGCATGGATGGGCGAAGGTCTAGCCTGCTATCGCTAAAATCCTCAAGCAAATTTCTGCAATATGGCATTTCTCTCTTTCGTGTCGCCAAAGCTTGTTTTTTTGTTGTTAAAATCAATGCTTCTAAAGATGCCTTCAAGCTTGTCTTTGTTGTCTTCTTCGATCTTTTCTAGCGTTTTTGTTCATTATCTCGCCTCAAATTTACCGCCTCTTTGTGCGCTAAAAGATACTCAAACGTGCAGCTCTCATCAAGCTTAAATTTCTCTTTCTTTAGCTTTGCTTCGATCCTTTCACGCTTGTCGCCGTACTCGGCTCTAAGCATTTCGAGCTTTTCTTTGTAAAAAAATCAGATAGGTATTTAACGAAAAGCATAGTTAAAACATAGTCTTTATAGTCGCTTCCGTCCATCGTGCCGCGAAATGTGTCGCAAGCTTTCAAACGACGTTGTTTATGGTCTCTTGTGTGGTCTTTTGCATCTTAGTTCTCCTCTTTTTTTATCAAATTTCTCAAATATGCTTTTTGTTGTATTTTTTGCTTTGCAGCCCTCAAATTTTTGTAAAATTCGCTCTCTTGGCGGACTAAATTTGAGGTATTTTACTATCTTGTTTTGAGTTTGCAAATTTGAGCGTCGGTATTTTTTTATGTTATTTATGCTTGAAACGCCTATCATCGCTATAGTAGTGCCTGAAAGATCGGGCGCAAGAGCTCTTTTAACGGCGCTGCTATTTAGATAATGCGCCACGAAATGCGGATCAAATTATCGCTTTTTAATCCTTATGCGAACCATCAAAGACGTAAAGATGAGATCGCTATACTCTTTGTCTATATAAACGGCTAAATTCGGCTCTCTAAGCCGCAGTAAGATATCGCCCTGACTTACTTTATACTCCCCTTTTGATTTGCTCGCTAGATATAAATTCGTCCGCAAAAGCGTCGTCGTAAATGGCATCTTCTGTAAACGACTTTAGCGAGACAATTTTTATACGAGTGCTCGGATGGACTATGTGCCTCAGCCTTTTTTTCTGCTTAACACTAAGCCGGTTTTTTATTTCGGCTATTTTGCTTAAATTTATCATTTTAGAGCCTTTTTGTGTATTATTATTTAAATAATACTAGCCGAAGTATATCAAGTTAAGATGGAAAATGTCAATAGTTTTTTTATACTATTGACAAGTAATACAATAGAAATAATATAGCGAGGTGAAAGTTTGCTTGATCAGATTTCTGATTTGTAAAAATATTTGATGGTGAAATAAATTGTTCTGAAATATTTTAGAATATTAAATAAAGATTGGAAAAACTGCTGAAATTATTTTTTGTAAATTGGATTTTGAATGGATTTAATAGCAAAAATAGCTCCGGATGCTGGGTTCAAAAAAATATAATTCTTAAACACTCTAAAAATACTCTAAGTTACACTAGAACATCATACATTTTTACAAATTTCGGGAACAAATAGGGAACAAACTTTCGAGTCAATAAATATCCGGGAATTTTTTTAATAATCTAGCTAACGGCGACGTGGTTTTTTTACATGAGAGTTACGCTTGAGGGTAAAAAGGCCAACATTAAAATTGGATCAAAATCCGAAGGTGTAAATATAACCTATGCATATAACAAAAAGAAAGAATTGGGCGCCAAACAAAGAAACGGAGAGCTTCCCGATAGCATATCTAAAAAAATAGTAGCCAAAAACAACAAAAAAACTCGTTTCGACTTTGACGAGATCGCAGATGCCTTTTTAGTTTTAAACTAGAAAAAGAACCGAGCAACGCCGTCAACATAAAAAGAGCAAAGGCGAGATTACGAAAGGTACCATAAGGATAAGTTAGGGGGTATAACTATGACGCAGATTAATCACATTAGCCCTTATAAGATAGAACTAAAAAAACCTAATAACAAACGAGAGAGATTTTTAGAGCTTATAGAGATAGAGCTTTTTGCGCAAAAGAAGTAGCAAGTAAAGAAGACTTTGCGTTAGAGCTATTCGTGGAGCTGGCTTTATGCACAGGAGCTAGGTTGGAGGGAATTTTAAAACATCAAGAAAAAAAGGATTTAGCACTATCCACTAAATCAGTTACTATAAGCGATTTTAAGACAAAGAGCACGTACACGGGATTTTTTTAAGCAAAAAAAGCGTTAGGAATGATAAATCAAATTTATACCACCCTGTCTCCGAACGACTCTTTGGTAAAATAAAACCAAAAAGCCACTATTCAAAACGTCTTACAGCCGTTACTTAATAAGCTCTTTAATCAAAAAGTAGATATAAGCGACGCAACCAATAGAGTAGTTATTCATACCCTTAGGCATACGTTCGCTTCGCATCTAGCTATAAAAGGCACTCCAATACTAACGATAAAAAAAGCTAATGAACCACTCGGGTATCAATCATACTCTAAGATACGCTAAACTAATGCCAGGTAGCGGAAGGGAGATGGTGGAGACGTTGTATGAGTAGGTTTATATCAAGGAAAGTACAAATAATACGCGGCGCATCTGACCACCAAAGTGGAGTAGCAACAACGATTGTATCATACTGGCTGATATCTAGTTTTTTTCCCTTCAATTTCAGGTCTTGCATTATCATCATTTTGTTCTTTTGTTGCCCTACTATTACTGTTGTTGTAATTCAAATCCTCATCAGTATACGGAATCTTCGGAGTAATTTCATATAGATCTGCTCCCGTTTCTGAAGCAATGAGCTTTGCTACACCTTTTGTGTTTCCTGTACAGGAAAAATATGCTACAAGAATTTTTTTTACTATCATTGCTATCACTTTCTTGTTTTTGTGTTGCTGATAAGTTGAAATCTGCACTCTTTTTGGTTTTTATTTCCACATCCATATAGTACAAGTGAAAAAAACACTAAAAATCATCGGAAATATAAATAATTTTTTTACCTCTTTTCATGCTTTATCCTTCCATATTTTTTTAATACTATATTCCTAGAATGCACTCATACTATACAAGTTTTTCCATTTATCATCCAAGCTTCTATTGTTGCCCCTTTTGCAGAGGCTTGAAGCTCTTTAACAGTTTTTTTCCAAATCCACTGCCACCGCTTGTTGCAAATAACTTTATTTTTCTTGCCTGAAAAAAATCATCGCTTTCCAAAAAAAGTATTTATAATTGTTGGTGCTACATACCACCAAATTGGAAAGCCAATATATATCTCATCATATTTTTGAGATATCAATTTTTTTCTCCGTTCATTTTTTGGTCTAAAAGATTTATCGCTCATTTCAATTGATGAACGTGATTTTTTTATCCATCCAATTCAAGTCGGTTGCTGTATATAGTGTTTCCGGAGTAATTTCAAATAAATCTCCACCAACTTCTGTAGCAACCTTTTTTTGCCATATTCTTTGTTGTTCCAGTCGCACTGAAATATGCTACTAATTTCATAGTTTTCTCTCCATTTTTCTGGGTTTATTACAGACTGATATTTGAGATAAGTTTAGGATTAGTGATAATTAATCAACTATTTCTGTCCCAGGTTTTTCCGCTGTAGCCTTTAAGTTTCCCACCATATACAGGGAAAAATCCAGATCGCCATAGCTTTCAATTCTTTCCATATTTTTTTAGTGTTTTCATATCTTCATCACTAATCACAAAGTCTATTGCCATATTTTTCTTTTTTTGATGATCTGGATTAGCAGTTTTTGGTATAACAATCATACCAAGTTGCCAATCATAACGAATACAAAGTTGAGGAATGCTTACACCATATTTTTTTGCAATTTTAGCAATTTTTTTCGTTTTTGAAGTACAAGACCATGGGCAACAGGAGAATATGCTCCCATTTCAATGCCTACTGATTTGCAGTAATCAATAAGTTCAAATGGTGTATTTGTGATGTGTGAAAGGACCCTGATTTACCATTGGTTTAACTTCACAAGTAGCCAAGATATTTTTCAATGTCCGCTTTAAGAAAAATTAAATAGTCCGATGGCTTTTTACCTTGCCCGCTTTATAAGCATCCTCAAGAGCTTTCCATACTTGTATATTTTTCTTCAAAGTATCTATTTTTCAGATTGATTTACTTCAACCCAAGGCTGTGGGCTGTGAATAATCATCATGTCAATGTAATCAAGCCCCATTGCTCTTAAACTTTCATCAATAGATTCCATTGCTGATTCATAAGATTTATTCTCTGCAGCAATTTTTTTGATGTTACAAATAGTTCTTCCCTAGGTACTCCACAATTTCTGACACCGGCACCAACGCCAGCTTCGTTATCATATGCTTGCGCAGTATCAATATGACGGTAACCCATAGCAATTGCAGATTTAACTGCGGCTTCTGTTTCTTTTTCTGGAATCATCCATACACCAAGAGCAAGTTTTGGAACTTTCACACCGTTTTTCTAATTTTATCATTTCATTTTGTAATCATATATTTAATCCTCCATTTATTTTTAAGTTCAGCACACCATATTGTTCCTCAGATACTGGTTCTAACCATTCATTGAATCCATTTTCTCCCGGAACTTCAATTGCAAGATGAGAAAAACCAGCTATCCGGCGCTGCACCATGCCAGTGCTTAACACCGACAGGAATATTGATACAGTCTCCAGGATTCATTTCTATAATATCCTTACCCCATTCTTGGTAATATCCTCTTCCTGCAACACAAATGAGTATTTGACCACCACCCTTATCTGCATGATGGATATGCCAATTGTTTCTGCAACCAGGCTCAAATGTTACATTAAAAACTCCAACCTGCTCCATAGAAATAGGTGCAAGATAGCTTTGACCAACAAAGTATTTTGCAAATGCATCATTAGGCTTTCCTATTGGAAATATCATAGACGCTTGATGTTGTGCCTTTGCATCATTTTTTTATCCGCAGTTTCTTTCCATACATCTTTAGCAAGACTAAACGCTGCCCATCCTTTTGGCCAGCCAACATAAAATGCTACATGTGTAATAATTGCCACTATCTCTTTTTTTGTAACACCATTTTTTTTTGCATTCTGTAAGTGATAAATTAAAGATGAATCTGTAATACCAGACGACATTAATGCTACAATAGTAATTATGCTTATAGTCTTTAAATTAATATCTTCATTATTCCAATTTTTCTCCAAACAAAACATCATCATTAAAATGAGCAAATTCAGGGTGCAAATTCCCCAAGTTGATCTCTTCCTGCTGTTTGTACTATTTTTTTCTGACATTTTTTTCTCCTTTACTTTCCTTTTTGTATTTTTAAATTTCTTTTTTTCTACCGCTTGCCTGACTTTCGCAAGCCGAACTTATCTCGAAAAAAATTATTTAACATCTTTACTATTTGCGGATCTCCGTGATCGAAAAAAATAGGCTCGCACCATCGTCTAGCCCTGCGATCGTTTGCATATCCGCCTCGCTTAGCGAGAAGTCAAATATATTGAAAGTTCCACCATGCGCTCTTTGCTAACGCTCTTTGGTATGACGACGATACCGCGCTGTACGAGCCAGCGTAAAATCACTTGAGCCACGCTTCTGCCTTTGCTTCGAGCGATCGTTTTTAGCACCGCATTACTAAATATATCCTTTCTACCCTCGCCAAACGGTGCCCAGCTTTGCATCGCAATGCCAAGCTCTTTTTAAAGTTTGCCTGCGCTGCGAGTTGTTGATGAAAAGGATTGCACTCGATCTGATTTATCGCGGGCTTTATCTCGTTGTTTATCGCAAAAATCCATAATTTGACCCGCATTAAAGTTGCTAACGCCGATACTGCGGATGCGACCCCCCTTTTTTAAGCCTACTCATCGCTCGCCACGCGCCGTAAGTGTCGCTATATGGCTGATGGATGAGATACAAATCGAGATAGTCAAGTCCTAGCTTTTTCATCGACGCATCAAATGCTTTTAGCGCCCGCTCCTCACTTACGTCACTGATCCAAAGTTTTGTGGTGATAAAAAGCTCCTCGCGTTTCACGCCGCCGGCTATTGCCGTTTTAACCGCCGCGCCAACGCCCTCTTCGTTATAATAAGCCTGTGCGGTGTCGATGAGACGGTAACCCACGCCAATCGCATCCTCAACGCACCTTTGAGCCTCTGCAGGCTCCACCTGATACACTCCGTAGCCTAAAATAGGCATTTTGTTGCCGTCGTTTAATGTTAAATATTGCATTTTTGCTCCTTGTAATTTTAATTTTTAACTGAAGTGATTATAACGGTTTTTAAAAAGGGAGGTAGAACGATCCTGCAAAATCATTGCCTATTTCTGCAAATGTTATAAAAAAATACAAGAATTTAGATCAAATTTGTAGTTAGGGTGGGGCAAAAAAATGTAAATTTCTAGACAAAAAGGAGCTTGGGATATAAAAATCAACGAGAGGCAGTAGACCTTGCCCGCACTCAAATTAGCGCCAGTTATGGCTAAGACGTGCGCCTTAGGAGGCATGCCAAACATCCTGGAGTACTCTCTATTAAACTGCGACGAGCTCGCGTAACCGACGGCAAGTGCGGCCTGCGCGGCGTCTAAATTTCTGATTTATCAAGAGATTTTTTTGCCTCTTCGAGGCGGATCTTTTTTTGAAACTGAAGCGGACTAAGCGCCGTAATACGCTTGAAGTTATGATATAGCGACGATGCGCTGATACCAAGCTTTCTGGCTAAATTTCTCGATATTTATCGCCTCGGCGTAGTTTGATTTTATCTCTCTAGCAGCGCGCGTGACGCGGTTTTCTATGGTTTCTAGCATTGCGTATTGGCGTAGGAAATCGCCGTTTTCGCCCTTTAAAAGTATGTATAAAATTTCTTTTATCGCGAGCTTTGCTAAAAATTTAGCATCGTTTGGGCGCTCTAGCAAACGGATAAACTTAAATACGGCTTCAAGCAGCTCATCATCTACCGCCCCAAGAGCTAGCCCTGCAAACTCGCCCTTTTTGCTCTCGGCGCCGCCAATGCTCTCGATCACACTTAAAATATCCTCTAGCTCAAAGTTGATCTTTATAGCTAGATACGGGCAGCCTTTGATCTTCGCAACGGCGGGGATATGCGTAGCGGCTAGCAGATAGCGCTGCTCATCGTACTCGTAAAAAGCGTTACCGACTTTGGCTAGTTTAGAGCCTTTAAAAACCATGCAAAGCGCAGGCTCGTAAACGCCGGTTAAAAACTCGGTCGGCACGCTTACTCGGTAGATAAACAGCTCCTTTATATCGCTTTTGTGTCTTGCCCTCCGCGCTCAATTGAGCGTCCAAATACTTAGCAAATTTCATCTATCTTGCTCATTGTGCCTCCTTGGTTTTTGGGAATTTTAGTAAGTACTTTTTAAATTAGACTATTTTTTTACGCCAAAGCACCCAAAAAGTCCTTTAACTACATCTCCATCCCATCCCTACTATACATCTTGCCTTTTTATCTCATTTTTATCTCCGCAGGCTCATCATCTAATAGCTTGCTAAAATTCGGTACTAAATTGCTTATTTTTGAAATAAAACTAATAACCTTCATTTTAGAAATATTTTCTAATATAGATAACTTATCCTGCAAATTTTCTATCGTTTCGTCTTTAACTTCTACTTCTTCTTCCAACTTGGATATTCTTTTGATCTTTGCTATTTATAGAAGTTTGTAGTTTAACGATTTGTAGTCGTTTACTATCATTATCTTCCTTTAAGGCATTCTCACTACTTAGCAACGCCTCCAACTCTTCGTTTCTTTTGTTTCAAAGACTGATTTGTTTTTTTCTTTTGCCTTCTAGATCTGCATTAGCTTTTTTTCGAGCTTGCTTTGTAGAGCATCGGTTTGATCGGCTTTTTTTGTTTTAGTTTATCTATTTGCGCTATGTCAGCTTCAATATTTTTCTAATCTACTTTTTAGTTTATTGTTTTCATCTTCTTTTTGGATTAGGTCGGCCGAGAGATTGCTTATTTGCAAATTTCTATCTTTTTATAATTTCATCTTGATTATTTAGATTTGCGTTTATCTCTTTTTAGCTTTTTTTATTCTCTTGGATTAGCTCTTCGTTAGATTGCTCTAGTTTATTATTTTTGCTATCACTTCACCTTTGTTTAAAAAGTTGCCTGGTTAGTTCCTCTACTTTTTTTGCTTTAGTTCGCTATCCGTAATTATGCTTATATTGTTTCGCATTTGCTCTAAAACCAAATTTACAAGATCTTCTACGAAAGCTTTGTTGTCCTTGGCTTCTATTCTAAAAATATTCTTTACCAAACATAGGTTTTTCCTTTTTTTATACTTATTTGCTTCCTCAACTATGAATCGCTTTATTTTTCTTTTTTTAGCTCTTGCTTGTCGTTAAACTCTTTTTTTCGTCTAGGTGCATTCTTCTTAAATTCTTATGCTTTGCCTTGCTACCTATTTCGCCTCTTAGAGCGATGCCGTCAAATGCTATACCACCCATTTCTTGCATGCTTTCTACCAAATCTCCGGCTGCGATCTCTCGCATGTGGCCGTTGTCGTTATATTCGCTAAGCACTATGTATCTATTATTTCGGCTGTTACCTCTAAGATATCCAATCTTAGAGGCGTGTTTAACTCTCTCTAACATTGTGCTCATACCTTATAATAGCCCTCTTTAAGGTTAAAAACTCGCTTCTTACACAAAGAACTAGGCTGTGTCCGCCTATTTGAAGGGCATTACTCATTTTTGATCCTTTTCTTTATTATCTACTATAGAAATTAAGAGCATGTTTTAACCCTTTTTTTGAAAAATATAAGCCGCAATGTCCGTTATCGCAAACGCTATGCGAGAATTCTTTGCATCTCCCATTTTGATATAATGTGGAATATCCCTGCCCTGCGATATACGAAGATCAAGAGTAGATACGCCGATACCAAGAACCGCTGCGGTTTGACTTCTATCTAGAACTACCTTTCCTTTATATTGGCTAGATATGTGCTCAAGAAGCGTTTTGTACTCTACGTCGTTATATAGTTCGTTAAGCATATTATTTTTCTCCTTTTGCTAAGCTCCTACATAACTAATTATATGTACTTTTCATTTACTTTTTATCGTTTTAAGCGGTTTTTTTGGATAGTTTTTGAAAAATTTTTAATACCCTATGGTTCTTTAGAGTATTTTAGAGTAGTCGAGAGTAAAAAAATTGTTTTCCTGTTTTTTAAAAACAAAAAAATAAGGTATCTTAGATTAACTTAGAAAGCTTGGTAGGAAATTGGAATATTAGAAAATTTCGGGAACAAATAGGGAACAAATTTT
>BNJT01001095.1_pt1 | contig 16891 bp, 9 predicted proteins | sample 8540491 | NCBI WGS metagenome assembly BNJT01 (sample SAMD00202455, study PRJDB9452) | human saliva metagenome | host: Homo sapiens
TTAAGGAAGGGACACAGGATCTATGGCTAAAAAGTAAGACCCGTCCAACAAATATGGACAGGTCTTACTTTTTTTATAATTTTAACTCTTCCCCAAATGATCTTCTAACAAAGTTTTGAAGATAGCCATAATAGCCATTTCTATGTAAAGTCTTCAAGGTTATGCTCATCGGGAACTCAATGGTTGAGGTATCGACAGTGAAATTTTCTGGCCTTTGCAAAGGATGCAACAACTGATAGCCAAGAAGCTCATAAAAGGGAACACTCTCATTGGTGGACTCAATATAGATGAGCTCTGCTCCTGCGTAAGAACCTATAACTGCTGCGCTCTGAAAAACTTCACCCATTAGTAGTCTGCCATAGCCCTTGCTTTTGATATGGGGCATTGATAGCGAAGTAAGCTAGGTTGACATATGGCTTCTTCAAAAGCACCTGGTTCTGAATATCCTCAACTTCTAAGCACCCAACAATTAAGGTATAATAACCTACTATGCCTTGATGACTCAATAGCAAAAAGGTTTTAGCTCGATTTTCTTCATCAAAAACATTTGCTTGTTGTACTAAGTTCTGGTCAATCGTGGGGATTTCCACAGTCAAAGGCCTCTAAATCACTTGCACTAATTAGTGCGGACCCTATAGGGACTAAGTCTAGTTTTCTCCATCCCTGGGCCTTAGCAATATCTCGATTAATCGAGATTTCCTTTGCTGTCCTTTCCACGAACGGCTTCCTCTATATTGATTTTCTCATTTGCAGAGGAAAGCAGCTTGTTCAACGAGCTGAATTCTTGTTTGTCTTTCACACGTATTCTAGCATTCATCACGATTCCAACCATAGTATTTCCTCCTTCTCTTTTTTATGCCCCCATTATATCACTCCCACCCCCTGCTCGCAAGGTGCCCGACCTTTACATAGACAAAAACAAGCCTCCCCTAGGGGAGGCTTGTTTTAGGACTCATGTCAGATTAGGCGTCTTTACGCTTTCTGAAGGTCAGGTACCCACCTGCGAGGGTCATGAGGAACCCAGCGAGGATTGCACCGATGTTGTTTACTTCACCAGTTGCTGGCAATTCTGGACCAGGGTTAGCTGGTGGAATTGAAATGGTTGGTGGTGTTGGTGGTGTTTGTGGTGGGGTGGTTGGTGGTGTGTAAGGTTTGACATACACGATGTTGGTTACTTCAGGTGTGTGGTCAAACTCTACAGTCGCTTGGTTAGGTACATAGCCGTTGTTCGGATCAGCTAAGTACTTAGCAGCTTTGCGCGCTTCTTGGTCTACGATTCGAGCGTAGATTACAAGACGGATGTTGCGACCTTCTAAGAGTTTCAAGACATACTCGTTAGTGATTTCGAAGGTTACTTTGTTTGACCTTCTACTTTGAGTTCACCTAACTTAGCAATAGACTCATCAGTCAATTCGCCGGTGACTTTGTCACGGTTTTTCGATTGCTTCGTTGAAGTCCTTGATTGCTTGGTATTTCTTACCTTTCTCTGCATCAAGTGAGTCTTTCCCATCTTCGTACTCTTTGATTTGTTCTTTGAGTTCTTTGATGAGTTTTTCGAACCCTTTGACGCGTTCAGCAATTTGCTCTGGAGTCTCTTCTTGACCTTCTGGAGTCAATTGACTCGTGATCACAGAGTTATCGCCTGCTATTGCTTGGGCAGCTTGGGCAGCGGCACGAGCAGATTCGAGTTGAGCGGTCAAGCTTTGAACAGCGGCATTAGCTTCTGCTTGAGCAGCAGATGCTGCTTCTACTTGAGCTTGTAAGTTAGCACGAACTTCTGCTTGATCTTCAGGAGTTGCAGCTAATTGTTCGTTCAAGCCAGCAAGAGCTTGCGCTTTTTCTTGAGCTGTTGCTTGAGCAGCAGCTAATTGACCTTCAAGTTCTGCTACACGTGCATTTTTTTGAAGTGCTGGATCAACGGTAGGTTCTGAAGCAACTGGGGCTGCTGAAGATGATTCGCTAGAAGATGCGGCATCTTCACCTTTCAGTTTCTTGAGTTTCTTCTCGTTGTCTTCCAACTTGTCTTTGAGTTCTTTGAGTTCAGGGAGAGCTTGGTCCATATCCACCTTCTCACTGTCGATCTTGATGCTTGCACGTTGAACGCCTAATACGGATTCAAGTACGTCAGTGATCTTCATTTGTTTGTGGAAGGAGTTAGCAGGAATGAATTCCTTCTTAGCTTTGACTTCATAACGGAAGACTTCGTTTTCTGATTGAAGTTCAAGTCTGTTATCCGCATCAGGAGTTGTACCTGACTCGGTGTAAATTTCCTTCTGACCAGGAGGTGTGGTTGGAGGGCCTGGAGGTGTAACCGGAACGATGTTGGAATCTTTTTGAAGCTTAGGATCGTTGTTGATCATGTAGCTTGCCTTGTTCGGTACACTTGGAGTGCCGCTCGTGTTATATGGAGTGAGGTCTGCACCGTCACGGATCTTCGCTTTGAACTTAATTTGGATTGGCGCGTTGGCGTTAGCCTTCACGAATTCCTTACTAAATTGAACGAAGAGGTATTGACCATCTTGGACAACTTGGTAATCAGTGTCTGCAAGTGGTGCGAAGTTAGCAGATACTTCTGCTTGACCAACGAATTCCAATACTGGCTCGAGGGTATCACTTACGTTGAAGGCATGAGCGTTCGTAGGAACAGCTGTTGTAATCGTGTAAGTGAATTCTTCGTTGACAGCTTTCAATTGGTAAGCGTCTTGGTCGTTGACAGCCTTAGTGATGTTTGGTTCATCTGGCTTGGTTGGTGGTACAACCGGTACTTCGTTAGAATCCTTCACTAAGTCAGGATTGTTGTTGATGATGTATTGAGCCTTGTTCGGTACACGAGGGTCTTCTTGACCAGTCATGTAAGGTGTCAAATCAGCATCTTCTTTAATCTTGGCTTTGAATTCAATGTGTACTGGCTTACCAGCATTTGAGGTCACTTCTTCTTGAGTCAAGGCAACACGGATGGTTTGACCCATAATCGTGATGTGACTATTGTCTAAGACTTGACCGTTAAGTGTTGCAACTACTTGATCTTTGTCTACAAATTCAAGGACTGGCTCTAACTTATCGAGGACTGCGAAGGCAGTAGCAGCTGTTGGAACAACTGTGTCTAAGGAGTAAGTGAAGACTTCTTCCTTAGCCGTCAAGTAAGCAGAATCTGCGTCGTTGACTTTCTTCTCTAGATCAGGAGTGGTTGGTGGTGGTGTTACAGGCACTTCGTTAGAATCCTTGCGGATGTTTGGATCGTTGTTGATCATGTAAGAAGCCTTGTTAGGGATCTTAATGTTGCCTGGTTCATCTGCATTGCCAACGATGTAAGGGTTGAGGTTAGCCCCCGCCTTAATCTTAGCCTTGAAGGTTACGTTAACTGGCTTGCCATGGAGTTTAATTGCTTGTTCCTGTGATAAGTTGACAGTTAAGGTTTGTCCACTGATTTGAACATCGGTAATAGCTTGGCCATCTACTGTTGCAGTTGGCGTGTCTACAAATTCGAGCACATCTACCAAGGTATCGGTTACCGTGAAGGCAGTCGCGTTCATTGGTACAGTGGTATCGATGGTGTAGGTGAAGATTTCGTCATGGGAAGCAAGCATTGCTTCGTAGGCGTTGTTAACCTTCTTCTCGATGTCCGGAGTGGTTGGTGGTGGTGTTACCGTTACAGGCTCGGTTTCTTTATGTATTCTTGGGTCATTGTTGATAACGTAGCCTGCTACGTTAGGCACTTTGATAACCCCATTAGTAACGTGTGGTGTCAAGTCTGCATCAGCTTTAATCTTAGCCTTGAATTCAACCTTCACTGCCTTGCCATACTTATTCAATACTTGTTGCTTGTCTAAGTCAACAGACAGTTTTTGCCCTTCAATCTTCACATTGGTGATGGTTTCGCCGTCCACTGTTGCAGTGACGCTGCTTGCATCGCCTACGAATTCTAGAGCGTCTACCAAGGTATCAGTAATACCGAAGGCAGTTGCGTTCTCTGGAACAGTAGTTTCAATGGTGTAAGTAAATTCTTCGTCATGAGCACCTAAGTCTACATGCGCTTGGCCATTTACTTTCTTAGAAATATCTGGGGTGGTTGGTGGTGGTGTTACCGTTACAGGTTCGGTATCTTTATGAAGTTTTGGATCATTGTTGATATCGTAGCCTGCTTGGTTAGGAACTTTGACTCCATCAGCAGTAATGTGTGGTGCCAAGTCCGCATCGGCCTTAATCTTAGCTTTGAATTCTACTGTGACAGCCTTACCGAACTTGTTGACAACTTGAGTCTTAGCCAAGTTGACTTTCAAGGTTTGACCTTCAATCTTCACGTCGGTAATTGCTTCGCCGTCTACTGTTGCAGTGACGCTGCTTGCGTCGCCCACGAATTCGAGTGCGTCTACCAAGGTATCGGTGATACCGAAGACAGTAGCGTTCTCTGGAACAGTGGTATTGATTGTGTAGGTGAAGACTTCGTCTCTCTTCGCTAAGTCAGCGTGGACTTGGCCGTTAACCTTCTTCTCAATATCAGGCGTGGTTGGTGGTGGTGTTACAGGCACTACGTTAGAATCTTTGCGGATGTTAGGGTTGTTGTTAACTGTGTATTGAGCCTTGTTCGGTACCTTGACGCCATCTTCGGTCAGGTAAGGACTCACGTTCAAGTTAGCATCTGCCTTAATCTTAGCAGTGAATTCGATGTGTACTGGTTTACCGTGGAGTTTGACTGCTTGTTCTTGCGTCAAGTTGACGGTCAAGAGGTCGCCTTCAATCTTCACATCAGTGATTGCTTGATTATCAACAGTTGCCTTAACGCTTGTTGCATCTCCTGCAAATTCAAGAGCTGGATCAAGTTTATCGGTTACTGTGAAGGCAATCGCGTTATCCGGCACAGTTGTGTCGAGGGTGTAAGTGAAGACTTCGTCACGTTTGCCGAGGAGTTCTTCAAGCTTGTTGTTAACCTTCTTCTCGATGTCAGGGGTGGTTGGTGGTGGCGTTACTGGTACTTCGTTAGAATCCTTGGTGATGTCAGGATTGTTGTTGATCATGTAGTTGGCCTTGTTAGGAATCTTGACGCCATCATTAGTAATGTAGGCAGCAAGGCTCGCTCCAGCTTTGATCTTAGCCTTGAAGGTTACTTTCACGCTCTTGCCTGGGTTCTTAGTTACTTGGTCTTGGGTTAATTTCACTACTAAGCGTTTAGTATCTTGTTCTTCAGAACCAACAGTCTTCTTAGCGTCAACTGTTTCGACACTTGCTTCGCTAGTTACATCTTTACCATCCAATTCAACGGTAGCAGTGCCATCGAATTCCAATACTGGTTCGAGGGTATCGCCAATTTCGAACATGTAGGCATTGTTTGGTACCTGAGTTTCGAGAGTGTAAGTGAAGGACTCTTCGCGTGTTGCTAAGTTAGCGCTAAAGTCGTTGTTAACTTTCTTCTCGATATCTGGTGTGCTTGGTGGTGGGGTAACTGTTACAGTGTTAGACTCAACATCTGGACGATGGTTGACGCTGTAACGCGCCTTGTTAGGCACACGAGTTACGCCATCAGTTGCATCAATGTATGGAGCTAATTGAGCTGGGGTCAAACCTGCCTTAAGCTTCGCTTGGAAGGTTACAGTTACAGCTTTCTTAGCGTTATTGATTGCTTGTGCTTCGGTCAATTCCACTTTAAGCGTGCTAGTTGCTGCGTCAAAGGTTACTTGACTTGCATCAATTGCATCGTCACCTAACTTAGCTTCAACTGTGCTTACGTCACCCGCAAGTTCGAGGACTGGATCCAAGGTATCGCTGACTGCAAAGGCAGTTGCGTTAGCTGGAACAACAGTTTGAATCTTATAAGTAAATGGTGATTCTTGAGTTTCAAGAGTTTCTGCTTGCTTATCGTTAACAGTCTTCTCAATCTTCTCTTCGCTTGGTGGAGGCGTTACGGTTACTGGGCTAGACTCTTTCTTGAATTCGTTGTTAATCAAGTATTGAGCCGTGTTAGGCACCTTAATTTCACCGTTGACGATGTAGGCACTGAGGTTAGCCCCTTGTCTGATCTTCGCCTTGAATTCAACATGGACAGCTTGGCCAGGTTTCTTAGACGCTTGATCTTGTGACAAGTTGACAGTCAGTACTTGACCGTTGATTTGTACATCGGTGATTGCTTCGCCGCCAACTGTTGCAGTAACAGCGGTTGCGTCGCCCACGAATTCCAACTCAGCCTTGAGTTCATCGGTGATAGTGAAGGTAGCAGCGTTTGTAGGTACTACTGTGTCAATGGTGTAGGTGAATTCAGCTTCTGGCGTTGCCAATTGCTCATCAACCTTACCGTTAACCTTCTTGTCGAGATCTGGTTGAGAAGGTGGTGGTGTGATATGTACGGTGTTAGAGTCTTTCTCTGGTTGATGGTTGACACTGTATTTAGCAGTGTTAGGAACCATGATGACGTTGTTGTCAATGTAGCCAGAGAGGTCTGAGCGTCTGGGACGAACTTTTGCATTGAAGCTCAAGTGGAGAACTTTGTCTGCGTTGTTGAGAGCTTCTTCTTCAGTCAAGGTCACAGTCACTTTGCCAGCAGTGTCATCTTTGACGATGTGGTCTGCGCTGAGGTCCTTGCCATCCAAGGTCGCTGTTGCTTCGCCGTCAAATTGTAATTCAGGCACGAGGGTGTCACTTACATAGAAGGCAGTTGCGTTCTTAGGAACCGTTACGTCAACAGTGTAGTTGAAGACTTGGTCAGCCGCATCTAGTTTCTTGTAGTGAGCGCCGTCAACTTTCTTCTCAATGGTTGTTTCAGTTGGCGGTGGAGTTACCGTTACACGGTTAGAATCCTTGTCGAATTCTGGTTTGTTGTTGATGTGGTAGGTTGCCTTGTTAGGTACCTTGATGACGCCATTTTCTACGTAGTTACGTAAGTCAGCATTGTCACGAATCCGTGCTTGGAAGGTGAGTTTAACTGGCTTCTTAGCCATCGCAGCTTGTTCTGGAGTCAAGTTCACAGTCAACAATTGGTCTTGAATCGTGATTTGGCTTGCGTCGATAGCAGTACCGTCTACAGTTGCAGATGGTGTGCCTTCGAATTGCAAGACAGGATCTAATTGGTCAGTGATGTTGAAAGACAGTGGCATTTTCAGGAACAGAAGTTTCAACGGTGTAAGTGAAGACTTCGTTTTCTGCATTCAATGTGTAGTCATCAACGTCGTTAACCTTCTTAGTGATGTCAGGACGGGTTGGTGGTGGCGTTACCGTTACTGGCTCAGATTCCTTACGCATGTTAGGTTGGTCGCTGAGGTCGATACGGTAAGCTGCCTTGTTAGGTACGCGCGTTACGCCATCAGTTTGAGAAATGTATGGCTTCAATTCTTCTAAGGTTACGCCTTCTTTGAAGCGAGCCTTGAAGGTGATGCTTACCTTCTTACCAGCTTTAGCTTGTACTTGTTCACGAGACAAGGTCACAGTCAAGAGACGGTCAACCGTTGTCACGTTAGTGATCGCTTCGCCATCTACAGTTGCTTCCACTGGAGTGCTGCTGAATTGAAGAACTGGCTCGATGGTATCGGTCACTTCAAATTCAGTTGCGTTTGTAGGAACGAGGGTTTCTACCTTGTAAGTGAATTCTTCTTCTGGCGTTAATACGTCATAGTGAGTCGTGTCATTTACAGTCTTAGTGATTTCTGGCGTTGTAGGTGGTGGTGTCACCGTTACTGGTTTAGACTTCACCTTCAAGTCAGGGTTGTCATTAATATGGTAAGAACCTTCGTTAGGAACCTTGGTGCGGCCATCTGTCTTATCGATGTACTTGTCTAAGTTTGCGTTCTCACGGATCTTAGCCTTGAATTCGATATGGATTGCCTTACCAGCGTTCTTCAAGACTTCTTCTGCAGTGAATTTCACGCTCAAGGTTTGACCTGTCTTGGTGATTTCACCAGCTGTTTGGACGCCGTCGACTGTTGCCACTACGTCGCCTGTACCGAAGTCTAATTCGTCTACTAAAGTATCGGTTACTGTCATAGCCGTAATGTTACGTGGCATTTCAGTATCGAGTTTGTAGGTGAATTCTTCGCCGTCAGCCTTCAATTGATAGCTTTCTGCATCGTTAACAGTTTTCTTCAAGTCTGGCTTGGTTGGCGGAGGAGTTACTGTTACAGTGTTAGATTCAACATCTGGAACGTTAGGAATGTTGACACCATAAGATGCCTTGTTAGGCACGCGCTCAGTGCCGTCTTCTGCGGTCGTGTAGCTAGACAAGTCCGCATCTGCCTTGATAGCAGCTTTGAAGGTTACAACTACTTCTTTTTCAGCTGATTTCAAGACTTCTTCTTGAGTTAAGGCTACGGTTACGACTTGACGGTCGCCGTCAGCTTCAACCTTGATTTGGTCAGCTGCGATTGCCTTGCCGTCTAAGGTTGCTGTTACATTGCCTTTAACTTCTAAGACTGGTTCAAGACGGTCAGTCACCTTGAATTCAGTGATGTTGCGTGGAACCTTAGTCTTCACAACATATTCGAATTCTTCAGCCTTGTCGTTGAGTTGGGCATGTTCTGCACCATTGACAGTCTTAGTGATTGGTGGAGTGGTTGGTGGTGGCGTTACTGTTACTGGTTCTGATTCCTTGAAGATGTTCGGATCATCGTTAACGATGTACTTCGCGGTGTTAGGAACTTTCTCAGTGTTGTCATCAGCGGTACGGTAGTCTGTTAAGTCTGCGTTAGCGCGGATGATTGCCTTAAATTCAACGTGAACTGGTTTGCCTGATTTGAGGGCTTCGTCACGAGTGAATTTGACAGTCAAGGTTTGACCGTTCTTAGTGATTTCACCAGCAGTTTGGACACCATCTACCGTTGCGGTTACCTCGCCAGAACCGAAGTCTAAAACAGGTTTAAGTTCGTCGGTTACAGTGAAGGCTGTCGCGTTTTGCGGGATGGTTGTATCAATCTTATAGGTGAATTCTTCGCCAGCAGCTTGTAATTGGTAATGACTTGCATCATTAACCGTCTTAGTAATACCTGGCGTTGATGGTGGTGGTGTTACAGTGACAGGGTCAGACTCAACTTCTGGCTTGTTGTCTACTTGGAAGGAAGCCTTGTTAGGAACCTTAACAGTAGGGTCAGCAGCTGAAGAGTAAGCAGAGAGATCTGCATTGTCCTTGATCTTAGCATTGAATTGTACGTGAACTGGTTTTTCAGCATTCTTCAATACTTGTTCTTCTGTCAAGGTGACCGTAATCTTCTGACGAGTCTTGCCGTCTACTTCCACATCTTCAATTGTGATTTGGCTTGATGGGATTTCAGTACCATCGATGTTAGCAGTTACTGCGCCGTCTACTTGTAAGACATGTTCCAAAGTATCCAATACGCGGAATGCCTTAGCATTACGTGGAACAGTGGTGTCAATCTTATAGGTAAATGGAGTGGTTGCAGTTGCTAATTGGTCTGCCGCCTTGTCATTAACTGTCTTCTTAATAGCAGGAGTTGATGGTGGTGGCGTTACGGTAACCGGCTTGGTTTCTTTCTCAAGTTTAGGGTTATCGTTGATTTGGAATTTAGCAGTGTTAGGAACTTTTTCAGTGCCGTCTTCAGCAGTGCGGTAAGCTTCTAGGTTAGCACCGTCAACAATCTTAGCTTGGAATTCTACGTGGACTGGTTTGTCTTGGTAGTCTTTCAATTCTTGTTCGTTGAGGGTTACGGTTAAGGTCTTACCAGAAACAGTGATTTGGCTAGCCGCGATTTGTTGGCCGTCAACTGTTGCGGTTGCAGTCCCTACAAATTCGAGAACGTCTTTGAGTTCGTCGGTGATCTTGAAGGCAGTTGCGTTGAACGGAACCTTGGTGTCGATCTTGTAGGTGAATGGCTCTTCTGGAGTTGCTAATTGATAATGCTCTACGTCATTAACTGTCTTCGAAATATCTGGAGTGGTTGGAGGTGGTGTTACAGTTACCGGTGGGGTCGGTGGTGTTTCACGAGGCACCCCGCCATCTGCAGGATTATTATAGTAGACAGTTGCTTGGTTAGGAATCTTCTTATCAGTAATACCATCCTTTAATTTAGCTGGGATTACTAATTCGATTTCTGGACCAGCTGTCAAGTTAGCGAATTGGCCAGCCTTGACTTCAGCTGTTACAGTGTTGGTTGCTGCATCGTAAGTTACAGTGAACTTATCAGCATTTGGCCCTTCAATATGAGCTGATTGGCCAGGTTGTAGTTCAAGGCGGTTATCTAAGGTATCTTTGAAGCCCCATTGCGTGTAGTTTTCAATGTTACCTGGTAATTTAGCCTTGATGTTGTAAGTGTAGGCATTTTCTTCTGCACTTGGGATCACCAAGTCATCGAGGTTACCATTAATTTTCTTAGTTGGACCTGATGGTGGTGGTGTTACGGTAACAGGTGGTGTGGTGATTTCTTTTGGATCACCTGTTGCATTTTGCTTGTTGTAAAGCACTGTCGCCGTGTTAGGAATCTTAGCTGAAGTTTCGCCATCCTTAATCTTAGCTGGGATGACTAATTCAACTACAGACTTGCCTGCGATTTGGCCAAAGGCATCAGACTTCATAGTAGCAGTGATGGTGCGAGTTGCTGCATCGTATGCCACGTCGAAGTACTTAGCGTCTTCACCTTTAATAGAAGGTTGTTGACCAGCTTGCAGTTCTAAACGCTCATCAAGGACATCCTTAATTACGTAAGTACCATAGTCACGGATGTTACCTGGCAAGGTAGTCTTGATGTTGTAGTTATAGTGGTTTTCTTCCCATGATGGGATGTAGAGGTCGTCTAAGGTATCGTTAATCTTCTTAGCGACAGCTGGCTCGTCCGGAGTAACCGTTACAACTTCTGACTTCTTAGGAGCCTTGTTGTCGAGCGTTACGCTAGCATCGTTAGGAATCTTAACTACGCCGTTAGCATCCTTGAAGCGATCAAGGTTAGCATCTTGGCGGATCTTAGCCTTGATTTGGATGTGGATTTCGGCCGGGCCTTTGTTGCCCTTGTTAGCTAAGTTAATTTGTGTGTTAAGCGTCCGGGTAATATTAGCTTTTAGTACTTCTAAACTTACCTTGTTGCCGCTAACTGATACAAATTTCTCGAGTGCCTTAAGCGGCTTACCATTCACTAACACTGAGACATCATAGCCAGAAAGTTTAGCGCCGTTCTTAACTACTTCTAATTCAGGTACTAATTCATCTTCTACTAAGAACTTGTCAGCAAGACCTGGCCAAGCTACCTTCACATCATAGTAGTATTCGTCGTCACGTAATGGTAAGTCATAGTGCTCGGCACCTTGTTCTACTGTTTGGCTAGCGCCACGAACCTTCTTAGTAATGGTGGTTTCGGTTGGAGGCACAACGAAGACGCTGTTAGAACGACGAACGTTGGTACCTTCAGAGTCAGGAGTGTTAGACTCCCCGTTCCACATGATTTGACCTTGGTTCAAGACCCCAAGACCATCGTTTTCTTGAAGGATCTTAATGTATTCCTTCTGGTTAACATCAAATGGATATTCATCGTTGAAGCGCGCCTTGATGTGGAGTTGGTAACGTGCCCACTTGTGACCGCCCCATTCCCCTTCATTGACGCTCTCAGTCTTAATACCTGGCTTCTTAGGAATGTCCGCAATAACGGTGGTTCCCATGTTACCTTCTAAGTCCGCTTCTTGAACCTGACGAATCGTGAAGTCGTTGAGACGGTTACCATTCATGTCAGTTACATAAGCTTCTTGTACTAAGAGACGGTAGTTGACACGGTCAACTAAGATTGGGTTTTTCTTGAAGTTCAACGGCGCGTTGTTCATACGGTAAGTAACCGTATATTCGAATGGCTCGTGAACTGTGCCTAAGTTAGCCGCATAGGCTTTCTTATAGGTAATGATTGGGTCATCGATTTGACCTTGGTCATTACTTGCATCGCCATCTGTGATGGTCTTAGAAAGTGATGGGTAACAGTAGGACACGTCATTAACTTTGACTGTTTGCGCTTGTTTAGAACCAATTTCTGTGGTGCTATATTCCCCTACAGAGAATTTACCCACTAATTGACCAACTTCACGTTCAACTTGACCTGGCGTGTAGTCGTCACCTGGTTCTTCTTCGTCGTCTTCAGTGGTTGGTGGCGCAGTTTCGGTACGCACTAATTCATAGTCGAATTTGTTAGACCCTGGGTTGAAGGCAGCATCCGGAACAGAAATCTTCACCTTGTTACCGTCTTGCGTTACTGTACCACGGATCTCTTTTTCTTTATCCGTAACTGTTTCTACAATTTTCTTGCCGTTAATGGAAACACTCTTAACTTTGTAGCCATCTGTGATGGTGAAGTCACCTTTTACATCTTCCTTAACTAAGGCAGCCCCTACCGATTCAAGGACCTTGTTAGCGAAGACATTGATGTCATTTTGTTCGTTAACATAGAAGGTAGCATTCTTCCCGTTAACAACTTTGTCTGGTGAGGCCATGCTACGCAAGGTGGTAGAGAAGATTTCTTGTACCGAACGGTTGTCACCGAAGTTAACGTTAGTATGACCAAAACCTTCCTTATAAGTACGTCCCATATTGACCGTTCCCTGTGAAGCCTTTTACATCTTCCCAGAAACCGATAACCACAGAACCTTCAGGACCTACAGCTGCCTTTGAGTTGTTCCCCAGCACGCTTTAATTCTTCTGCACGAGCTAAGATATTTTGGCTGGCTTCCATATAGAGCCAGTCTTCTGTCAAGTTCCAGTCACGCATCAATTGATACATGCGGGCACCACTATACTCGATGGCAACTTTACCATTGGCAAGTCGTTTCCCGTTGGCTACCCCGTCAGTAATCAGAAGGAAGACTGTCTTACGACCATTTTCCATCCCCCCTTGGGAGGCTTGAACTTGTGAGCTATAACGAGTCATGATGTCTTCCAAGGCTGGTACTGTTGGCGTACCACCTTCGGTAACCATGCTGTTGATAAAGCCTTGAATTTTACCTGGATCGTTAGTTAAGTCAGTATTAAAAACACGGTAGGAAGTCCCGTCGTATTTTTCGTAAACTGGATTAGCTGTAAAGTTACTATCAGGGTTATAACCCGGATAGGCACGACGCCATGAATCATAAACACTGCTAGTGTCCCAGTTGTCGTAGGTCACTTTCCCATCTAACCCTTGGAAGGTCGCAACCATGACACGGTCAGTGGTTTTAGGGTTGTCAGTGAAGACCAAACGTGGATGATCTGGATCATATTGAGTCGCTGGCACTGGCGTGGTCAATTCGCGCAAGGCGTTTTGGACACCACCGATGGTGTTCTTGAAAGAACCAGATGTATCCTGCAAGATAACCAAGTCAATTGGCTTCCGTGGTACGGACCATTCGGTATTTTGTGTTTTGTTGATGAAGAGGTCACACCCATCCTGACGAATGGTAGTCTGACTATCCCCTGACTGAATTTCTCGAACGTTGTTATTGTTCTGCGCATGTACTACATGCCCTGGTTGAATGAGGCCTTGAAATACCGATAAGACCATCATTAACACGAACAGTATCGAGAAACCCTTTCTAAGATTTTCTTTGTGCTTCATTATTTATATCCCCTCTTTCTAAATATTAGAACATCGTCACGATGTTATCTAAATTAGTGGGGTCCTTGTCGTAATCAACAAGGACTTTTCACTAATTAATGGTCACGAGCCAAAATTAACATCGCTACGTCGTTCTAATGAAGCTACATTAATTTTGTTTGCGGCGGAATAAAGCTACCACTGCGGAGGCAAACATCATCATGATTCCCATGAGGAATGTCACGTTTTGAGATTCACCTGTCTTAGGTAATTTCTTACCTTGGTCTTTCTTGCCAGGTTTCTTACCATTTTGACCTGGATCATTGCTTGATGAGCTTGATGAGCTTGATGAGCTTGATGAGCTTGATGATGATTCATTTGGAGCTACTGAACTTGATGATGAAGATTCAGAACTTGATTGGCTTGATGCCGCTGAACTTGATGATGAAGACTCAGAGCTTGATGCTGTTGATGAAGCAGCATTTGATGCAGATGAAGATTCTGAGCTTGATTCGCTTGAAGCCATTGAGCTTGATGATGACTCAGAGCTTGACTCGCTTGATGCTGCTGAACTTGATGATGAAGATTCTGAGCTTGATGAGCTTGATGCTGCTGAACTTGATGATGAAGACTCAGAGCTTGATGAGCTTGACGCTGCTGAACTTGATGATGAAGACTCAGAGCTTGATGAGCTTGACGCCGCTGAACTTGATGATGAAGATTCAGAGCTTGATTGGCTTGACGCTTCTTCTTTAGTCCCAACTAAGATGATTTCATCTACTGGTTGAACTGTGGTTTCGCGTTTCACTTCTTTTTCAGAGCCAGCTACTAAGCCATCCTTACCTTCTAGGTATTCATAGGTGATGGTTTCTTGACCTTTGACACCTTGAGTTTCAGTCTTAGTTTCGCCCTTAGCTAAAGTTGGATCGTCTTTTCTAACGGTCTTGAAGTCTACTTCCTTAGTTTCAGTGCGCGTACGTTTACTGGTTTTACCCCATGTAGGACAACACGTGCCACAGGTTGTGTGGTAACAGCATTCCCAATTACTTTGCGTGTGCCTGGGATTTCAACACCGTCTTTGTCTGCATACCATTCTTCAGTAATGGTGCGCACCCCTGGTGTCCCTTCGGTCTCAGTTTGAGTTTGACCTAGGTCTAATTGGTCGCTATCTTTGTTAACGATATCGAAGGCCACTGTTTCAGTGCGGACATTCTCACGACGAGTGCGTTCTGGTACTACAGGTTCTTCCTTAGTCCCAATTTCGATGATTTCATCAACTGCTGGTGTAAGGATTTCCGTGTTCTTCACTTGTTTGTCAGTTTGTACACCGTCAGTGAGGGTGATGGTATAGGTTACCTTCTTCTTACCTTTGACCCCTGGACGAAGGGTGTTTTTAACACCTTTAGCTAAGTTGGCATTTTGTTGAGTTTGAGTGCCGTATGGAATCTCGGACTCTTCTGAGATTTCTTGCGTCGTTACAACTGGGCGAGTCCCAACTAAGGTAACTTCTGCCACAGGCTCAACCGTTACTTCGGAGCTTACTAATTCTCTAGTCGCTTCTTCACGCTTGCCATTAATTACTTTGTAACGATATGTTTTAGTAAGAACACCCTTCTTACCTTCGGTTTTGAGTTGTGTCTTACCCTTATCGAGTTGATCCGTTTCTTCGGTTTTCTTCTCGAATGGAATATCTTCGACTTCCTTGACATTCTCTGTCGTCACAACGTCTCGGGTCCCCACGCGTTCAACTTGGTTAGTAGGTTCAACGGTACGTTTACGGCTCTTCTCTTTACGAGTATTAGCTTGACGAACCCCATCGCGGTATTCCACGGTGTAAGTGATGGTTAGGGTACCCTTTCTTACCTGGCGTTACAACCTCTTTTCTGGCCTTTGTCTAAAGTTTATGCATCTTGGACAACTTCATAGCCAAAGTCGATATCCATGGTCTCAGTTTCTTCTCTTACTTCAACCTTAGGACCTTGTTGTGGAAATGGCTCAGGCAATGGAGTCTCCCCTAAGAGCTTGGCAACTTCTTTGTTATATAATTCAGTAAGACGTTGGAGCTCTTTCTTGTTCTTGATAGTTTTGTTGATGATTGGGTTAAGTTTCTTTTTGATCTTTCTTCTTTGAGAAGCATGTTTGCAAGTTCCTTAGCTGCTTCTACATCCCTCATCTGATTCCTCTAAAGCCGTTTCGATATGCATTCTTGATATCGCATTAATAGCAGCCTCAGCCGCCATGATTGCACCTTGTTCTACTGCATCTGGCAATTCTTCGTCATCTGGCGCAGATTGATCTTCTTGCGCGTAGACTGCTGGAGTTGCTTGGTGCTGAAGAACTTCGCTAACTGGGAATGATGCCGCGACTAAGCCCGATAAGGCTACGACATTCAATAACTTTTTCTTCAAATCTTGGGTCATTGTGTATCTCTCCTGACTTGTAAAATTGTATTTCCTTCTATTGAATAGAGAACTTTGACAAGTATCTCCCGGCTATAGTGCCTGGCGACGCTTGCCGCCCATTTGAACCGCGAACGCCGAATCACGTTTCAAACGGTCTTGATCATAATAAACAGATTGCTTAGCTCGCGCTAACCTAAACGATAACTCGCCCCCCTATTATTGTTTCAGTGCTCGCCATGCTCAGCATGGTCTACTTATTATTACGCAGCTTAGGTCCCCCTATACGGCTTTGCCGCTACGCTACTGCCAATGAATCCCTATCCAATGCTCAAATGCTTGTGTCGGATTTGGCCGGAGCAAGATCCGTAATTTCAAAAAATAATTTTTTGAGCTCTTTTAAGCATAGATTTGCATTATTAGCTATCCCCTATTTTACCACACAGGGCAAGGATTGTATACATTCTAAGTTGCTTAAATCACAGCTTTTTTACGATTTTCTTACGTTTTTCATCACTTTGATCCCGTTACCATAAAAAATCTCTAAATTCAGCCGCCCTGTCCTCCTTATTTTTAGCCTCAGTTTATATCGATTACACTTTGCGCCCTTTCATGAAAATTCGCTTTTGCCACACTTGTGTTACAATATTGAAATATATAATCGAAAAATCCTACCTTATTCATCTTTTTTTCAAGACAACTCCACATTTTAGCCTTTACATTCAAGCTTTTCAGCTTAAGAATCGTTCGTATCTTTTATCTACCTGTCACTTAGCTGTTACAGTCTTTTTGTCTGCTCTAAGTCATACTTATCATATAATGCACTAAATTTCTAAACAAGACGCGACATTTGTCGCCGATCTTATGACTAGACAATTTATACTTTATTGCTTCCAACCCTATGGAGTCCTTTGTGTTTTTATTACATGTAATAAGTCTCTGAACCATCCTAAATAGCTTGGGACCCTAAACGTTTGGTCTCATATAGCCAAAAAAAGAGACCAGGAGCAAGTCCCAGTC
>BNJT01001304.1_pt1 | contig 16834 bp, 24 predicted proteins | sample 8540491 | NCBI WGS metagenome assembly BNJT01 (sample SAMD00202455, study PRJDB9452) | human saliva metagenome | host: Homo sapiens
CTTTCAATACTCCTCCATACACTTTTTTTATATATTATCTGGAGCTAGTTGATTTATTACTGCCTCAGGTATTACAGCTTTTTTTCTTGTTCTTCTTTTGCAATTTTTCACTAAGTGTTCATATTCTTCTTTGGAAAATAGTTTTTTTACATCTTTCAGGGTTTTTTTAATACTAATTCTGGGAATTCTCGTATAAACTCTCTATCTGTTTCATCCTGATCATTTGTTGGCCAACTTCCTGTTTCCGCATATATTATCACTTCATAAGCATCCCTGTCTGATTTAAATGCTTTTTTTCCATTAATTCTTTTTGTTATTGGATAATATACTTCTCCTATTCCTACTCCCCCTATCTCTTTTTCAACACCTATCTCATATTTTTCCGTTTTCTTCATAAATTGTAAAATCACTTCCTACATATGTCTTAACATTAGTTTTTATTATAATTTTTTTAATTCACCTTCCTTTGGCCATCTATTGTTTTCTAAATAAAACATTACCTCTAAAAGCATCTTTATCTGATTTTTCTTGATTTCTCTGCCAAGCTTTTTCATAACTTCGTAACTAAAAAAACTCTTTTCCCTCTAAACCATGCAATAGTATATTCATTATCATCTATTATAATATTATGATTTTTTTATAGTTTTTCTATTTCTCTCATTGCTATTTCAATACTCCTTTGTATACATTTCTATCTGTATAGTTACATTTGTATAATTGATTTATTATCACACTTCTGATGTAAAAAGCATATGACTATATCCTATTTCTATTTAACACAATCAGTATCTTCTATATACCCTGTTTGAATATCTATTATACTTCGTCTACCGTAAAAGTCAGTAGCATAAATCTTACTTTTTATCTTTTTGAAATAGACATATTTTCGTAAGGTAATTTATCGGGAACTGTTTTTATTAGTTTCAACTCTCCATATTATGTTATCATCAGCAGATAATAAATATATATTATCTATCATCGTCTCTGAAAAAGGAATAGCTAACAAAATTACTCTTCCCATTCTTGTTTTTTTATTTCAGTTCTTATTTTATAATTTAATAATAATTTTTCGTAAATATTTTTTTATCGTAACAATCTTTCATTTTTTTATAATCACCTATGAGTTATTCCATTAAATTAAATTATTTTTTTCACTTTATTTAGAAATAGAAGATATGACTTAAACGGAAAGCTAAAACTTATCTTTTTCTTTTTAAAGAATAACTTTAAACTAGCATTATTTATTTTTCTTCTTTTTTTCTTTTTTTGTTTTTTATTTCCTTTCCTAAAGACACTAAGTGATTAAATTCTTCTTCTGAAAATAGTTTTTTTATTTTTCTTCATAATCATAAAATATAAATTCTGGACGTTTTCTTAAAAACTCTCTTGTAGATTTATTTGGATCATCTGACGGCCAAACCCCAGATTCAACATAACTTATGACCTTATTCGCATCTTCAGAGGATTTAAGTGCTTTTTTTCTTTGAGTTCTTTAGTTATAGGATAGCATACTGGTCTTATAGCTGCTCCACCACAATCTTTTTGGTATTTCTATTTCATAGTTGCCATTATCTTCATAAATTAAAAATCCATCTCCTACATATGTCTTAACATCTGTTTTTATTATAGTTTTCTAATTCTCCTTCTTTTGTCCATCTTTTATTCTCTAAATAAAACATTACCTCTAATGCATCTTTATCCGATTTTCTTGATTTTTCCGCCAACTCCTTTTTTACGTCATAACTAAATTGTTCTTTACCTCTAAACCAAAAATATACTATATTCATTACCATCTATCATTATACCGTGGTATTTATATTTTTTTCCATTTTTTTATCAATTTTTTAACACTCCTTCAAATACTTTTTCAACTGTATATTCTCCTGATGCAAACTGATTTACTACTACTTCAGTTACTCTCCTAGTCTCTTTTAATTTGCTCTTATTATACTATTATTGAGTAATTATGACAATAAGGTTGTAACTAAAGCAAAGTTACAACCTTATTTTTTTAATCTTCTCTTAACACTTCTTTGTCTAAGGGTATTCCAAATGTTTTTCTTTTTGTGCATCTGTCATTCGCCAAATTAAATATTCATCTAATACTTCTAACGATTTTTTTATGTCCTCACTACTATCATTAAAAGATATTCTACTTTCAGCTATCGCATAAGGGACTAGTGATCTAAGATTATAATAGTCTCCAATATTTACCGCATATGACATAACTCCACCATATTCTAAATTGACTATAGAAATTTTTTTATTTCCCAACTTTTATAAACTAAATATCTTATATGCGGATAAATACCTACCTCAGTGTTATAATCTGATTCAAATGCTCTTAATTTTACATTTTTTTATCTCCAAAATAATCTTTTAACTTCTTTTGATGCTAATCTTAAAGTTTTTTTAATCTGTTCCTGGTCTAGCATACCATAGTCCTCCTGTACTTTCTTTATCAATAATATATTTATTATTTTTTAAAAACTCATCTTTCTCTATTGTTAGTCTTCCCCATATTGTCTTTTTGAATATGAGCTATTACTATACCTCTTCCAGTCCGTTAGTACAGTATCTAATAGTTTATCAGACTTTTTTCTTGTAGGTATTCTTTTTGAAATATTGTATTTTTTTCTAGTAGTTCTTTTCTTTGCTTTTTGTTTGTCATCAGTACTAGGAATATTTCTACCACGGAAACTAACATAATTAATTAATTTTTCGAGTATCTACCTCATATCTATAATTTATATCTAAGTATACGTCTTCAGAGATATAACTAGAAGAAATTATTGAGATACTTTTTTTCTATCTAAGTTATTCACTAATGAAAATTTCTACTTTATCTTTATCTGTATTATTTTTTTATAATTTAGAACTCTAATACTTTGTTCTGTTTGATGTCTAGTTAAAGGTACTATTTGAGGCATATTATCTATAGCACTAAGTGGTAATATATTAAAAATACGAATTATACATTTCTTCAAATGCATTTCTATTATTTACTTTATAATAGCTATAAAAAAACTTCCTATCAGAATCGCTATTATCGCTATAAATATACCGCATCGTTTTTCTTATTTTCTTTTTTTGCGAACTTTTTATTTTTTTCTTTCGCAAGTACCTCTAAACGATTTATTTCTTCTTCAGAAAACATATTTCTTTTTTTCTCTGAAACCCATAAAAATAAAGCTCAGGGATTCTCTCTAATTTCCTCTTTTTCTTGTTCTTTTTTTGTTTTTTTCTTTCTTTTCCTAGTGCTACTAAGTGATTAAACTCTTCTTCTGAAAAATAGTTCTTTATTTAATTCAGGGTTTTTTTAAGAATGAAATTCAGGATATTTCCCTAAGGAATTCTCTATCTACCTCGTCTTGATCTTTTTAAGGGCCATCGTCCTGTTTCTGCATATATTACGACTTCGTATCCATCTCTTGGTGATTTAAATGCTTTTTCTTTGAGTTCTTTAGTTATAGGATAGCATACTGGTCTTATAGCTGCTCCACCACAGTCTTTTTTTGGTATTTCTATTTCATATTTTCCATTTTCTTCATAAATTGTAAAACCATCTCCTACATATGTCTTAACATCTGTTTTTGTTATAGTTTTCTAATTCTCCTTCTTTTTGGCCATCTTTTTGTTCTCTAAATAAAAACATTACCTCTAATGCATCTTTATCTGATTTTTCTTGACTTCTCTGCCAACTCTTCCGTTACAAAATAACTAAAATGTTCTTTTCCTCTATCCCATACTATACGAAGTCCTAGCACATCATCAAATATATAGTGATACTTATATTTTTTTCAAAATTCCATAATTACTTTAACTCCTTTTTAAACATTCGTTAAACTGTATATTTTCTGGGTATAAACTAATTTACTCACCCTTTTCCTATAACAATTTAACTATTTCTTCATACTATTAATCATAAATACACCAACATCTATAATTGGTAGTTTTGTAATTTTTTTCTAGCTCTTTTTTTATATATGGGAAATGTGTACATCCTAGTACAACAGCCTCTACCTTTAGTTTGTTCAAAAATAGTTAAATAACACTTCAAAGTTAAAGTCTTTAACTATTTTTCTCTGGGCAATTTTCTTCTTCTATAGCTTTTTACCAGTTCTAACATAGATAATCCTAAAAACACGTAAACTTGGATTTGATACATATAGATTATTCTCAACACCTGTTAAACCATGTGAGTTTGCTGCCATTACAGCTAAATACTTATACTCTAGTCCAAGATTTCTATACATCTGCATAGGTGTTACTATTTTTATATTGTGCTCAATAGCTAATCTATCAAAGTCTACTACTGAACTTAGTGAGTTACAATATACAAAGATAACTTCACAATTTTTTTCTTTTAATTGTTCTATTATTTCTACTATTATTTTTTCTCTTTCACTATCATTTAATGATTGAAATGTTGTTTGTTCAACTGGATTATTAGATATAGGTACTAACACAATATCATTATAACCATATGAATTTAATAAGTTCTCACCTAATTTAGAATCAATAGGCGTTCCAGCCATAACCGCAATTTTTCATACTTGCTCCTCCATTTAATAAATTTACTTTTTATTACTATTCTTTTTAATTATACTACAAAATATATTTATAAAAAAAGTACATAAAAAAACAAACCCCAAGATTAACTTGAGGTTTTGAATTATATATATTATTTTTATATCAATTTTCAGTTGATCATCTACGTAATCAAGATGTATTTTTCATTCCATCTTCTATACCGTGACGTATTAATTCAACTGATAATTTATTTTTCGATTTGACTTTTGGATAAATCGTTTAAGTGGACGAGCACCAAATTTCATATCGAATCCTGCAGTTGCCACCCAAGCAGAAACTTTTTTTCATCATATGTTAATTCAATATTTCTACTTGCAACACGTCTTACTAATTCATCAAGAAGTTTATTAGCAATTCCTTTAATATTATCTTCAGTTAATGGTTTAAAGATAATTATGTCATCCATACGGTTAAGTATTTCTGGTTTGAAGTAACCGTAAAGTTGGTTAGTAACATTTTTACGAGTTTCTTCAGAAATAACACCGTCTTTTACTTCTTCTAATAGTTCTAATGAACCGATGTTAGAAGTCATAATGATAATTGTATTTTTGAAGTCTACTACTACACCTTTAGAGTCAGTTAAAGTACCTTCATCTAATAGTTGTAATAAGATGTTAAATACATCTGGATGAGCTTTTTCTATTTCGTCCATTAAGATAATACTATATGGATTACGTCTTACACTTTCAGTAAGTTGTCCACCTTCTTCATAACCGATGTATCCTGGAGGGGCACCGATTAAACGACTGACTGAGTGTTTTTCCATATATTCACTCATATCTATTCTAACAATATTGCGTTCATCATCGAATAAGTTAAGAGCTAAAGCTTTAGCAAGCTCAGTTTTACCTACACCAGTAGGCCCTAAGAATAGGAAGCTACCAATTGGTCTATTTGGATCAGCAATACCTGCACGAGAACGTAATATTGCATTAGTTACACTCTCAACAGCTTCATCTTGGCCTATTACTTTTTCATGAATAGTATCAGCTAAGTTAAGTAGTTTTTTTCTTTTTCTGTTTCTACTAATCTAGTAACTGGAATACCTGTCATTTGACTTACGATAAAGCCAATTTCATCTTCAGTTACTTCTTGTTTTAATAATTTATAATCTTCATGTTTAGATTTTTCTTCTAATTCTTCTAACTCACGTTTTAATTTTGGTAAAGTTGAGTATTGTAATTCTGAAGCTTTTTTTCTAAAGTTATAGTTATTTTTGAGCTTGTTCTAACTCTAATTTAACTCTATCGATTTTTTTCACGAAGATCTTTTTACCGCAGATAATTTTTTTCTTTTTTTCGCTATCTACTTGTAATTGAAGTTTATTTTTGTTCTTCTTTAAGATTTGCTAACTCTTCTTTTAAGTTTTCTAAACGACGTTGTGATACTTCGTCATCTTCACTACTTAAAGCTTTTTCTTCGATTTCAAGTTGCATTACTTTACGATTGATTGTATCTAACTCTGCTGGGTTAGATGAGTTTTCAGTTTTTATAGTAGCACAAGCTTGGTCGATTAAGTCTATAGCTTTTGTCTGGTAAGAATCTGTCAGTAATATATCTGTTAGATAATTCTGCAGCTTCTACAATAGCACGGTCAGAAATTTTCACACCGTGATAAACTTCGAATCTTTCTTTAAGACCACGTAGGATAGAAATTGTATCTTCTACAGTTGGTTCTTTAACTAGAACTTTTTGGAAACGACGTTCTAATGCAGAGTCTTTTTCGATATATTGACGATATTCATTAAGTGTTGTAGCACCGATACAGTGTAGTTCACCACGAGCAAGCATTGGTTTTAAGATGTTACCTGCGTCCATTGCACCGTCAGTTTTACCTGCACCAACTAACATATGGATTTCGTCAATAAATAGTATTATTTTACCTTCTTGTTCTTTAACTTCTTTTAATACAGCTTTTAACCTTTCTTCGAATTCACCACGATATTTAGCTCCTGCGACTAAACTAGTAAGGTCTAATTCGAATACTGTTTTGTCTTTTAAGCTTTCTGGTACGTCACCACGAACGATACGTTGAGCTAAAGCTTCAACAATCGCAGTTTTACCTACACCAGGCTCCCCGATTAATACTGGGTTATTTTTTGTTTTTCTAGATAATATTCTAATTACATTTCTTATTTCTTCATCACGACCAATTACTGGATCGATTTTACCACTACGTGCAGCTTCTACTAAGTCACGTCCGTATTTTTCTAATACTTCATAGTTGTTTTCTGGATTTTCATTCATAACTTTCTTACCTCCTCTTATACCATCGATAACTTCAGTTACTTGTTTAAGTGTAGCAACTTTATCGACATATTTTTTTACTATACTATTTTTTACATAACTTGCTAGAACTATATGTTCACAAGATATAAATTTATCTTCATATTTATCTTTATATTTATTAGCTTCTATTAATAAGGCATTTAAATCGTTACTAAGATAGCTAGCATAATTTATATTATCCCCTTCTACCCCACTTACTTTTTGATATTTCGTGATCTAATTCACGAAGTAAATTTTTCCTTATCAATATTAATTCTTCCTAAAAATATCACTATATAAGTTACTACCAGTAAGTGCTGCTTTTTATAAACATCTCACTCGTAATACTTTTGACTTTTTTTCTCAATTGCAAATTCGGAAGATTTCGCTAAGATTTCTTTCACACTATTTGTAAAACTATTAATATCCATTGTAAATCTCCTTTTTTTATTTTTTTAGTAGGTCTATGCCCGTCAAATTTATTATTTTTAATGTCAAATTCTTTTTGACCTTTTTTTGACCTTAAATAAATTATAGCATGTTTGACCTTTTTTTGACAATGGTTTTTTTAAAAAAATTTAAAAAAATTAAAAAAATAAAATAGCTATTATATCAATAACTATAATATATATTTTAACTTAGATTAATAAAAATCACTCTAATTTTTATTTAACTATATATTATTTAAAAATATACATACTTGAAAAATTTTTTTATTAGTTTACACTGCTTTTCAAAAAAATATTAACTTAGTATATACTTAATCATACCTGCTCCAATTGAATCTATATAAGCAATTATAGATTCTAACAAAATATAAAGCTTTAATTATAAAATACTACCGATAATTATAATTTCATGAAAACTAAATGCAAAAACTCTTGAATCTTATTTCAATATGTTGTATTGTGGATGTAGGAGGTATCTTATGACAAAACAAAAAAATTAATCGTATAGTAGGCTCAATTGGAGCATTTATTGGGATTTTTTTGTATTTATTGCTTACATCCCACAAATTATTTCAAACTTACATGGTGTTAAAGCTCAGCCTTTCCAACCATTATTTGCGGCAGTTTCTTGCCTAATTTGGGTTATCTATGGTTGGACAAAAGAACCTAAAAAAAGACTGGATTTTTAATTATTCCTAATGCAGCAGGTGTTGTATTAGGTGGACTAACGTTCTAACTTCACTATAATTATGAAAACTAACAATAACCATCCCTAAAAAGGATGGTTATTTTTTTGATTTTACATTTTATTCCTTAAATTAATATAAGCACTGTCTATATACTATAGCGTACATAAACAGTGCTTATATTTTTTTGTCTTAATTATTTTTTATTAACAAATCCATTTTTCTCTAATAATTCTTTGGTTACAGCTTCTATTCCTGAAGGTTTAGCATAGAAGTCTGCGAATTTTTTAGTCCATGTTTTTAGTTTCACGAGCTTCTGCGAAATCTATCATTGTTTGACGATATGCTTTTTAATACTTCTTCATTAGATTTTTGGAAACTCATTGTATCCTACGTTAGCTTCATGTGGTAATCTTGGTTTAACTTTTTCTGTAGATTTTTCTTCATCAATTACACCAATACTTAGTCCACATAAGAACAATGCATTTTCTGGAATATTTAATAATTCAGAAATACCTTTAGCAAATCCTCTCACTCCACCACAAAATACTATACCATATCCTAATGATTCAGCAGCTAATGCAGCATTTTGCATCGCAATACCAACATCCATAGAACCAATTAATAGAGGTTCATATTGATTAGAAATATCAAACTCTCCGCCCTCAATATCAAATGATAATTTAATATTGCTGTAGTCTAGGCAGTATATTAAGAATGCTGCAGAACTTTCGATGTGAGCTGCATTACCTGGAGCTTGTTCTCTAATTAAATCAGCAATTTTTTGTTTTGTTTCCCCTGTTGTAGCAATAATGCTGTAGTGTTGACCATTCATCCAGCTAGATGCTTGTTTAGAACATTCAATAATTTGATCTAAGTATTCTTTTGGTAATTCATTACCTTTTACAAAACTTCTTCTTGTACGATGGTTCATCATTATTTCTATTACTTTGTTCATACTTTACCTCCATGGTTAAATGAATTATTTGTTGTGTTGATTGTTATATTATTACTAAAAAGTTATAATAAATAAAAATTTAGTTTTTAAAAAAATTAAACTTTTTTTGAAAACTCTATCTTATAAATCTACAGAGTACATATCATTTTTATATTAAAACATTTTTTTCCGTTATATCTATTATTTTAATATTTTTTTAACGACATCTCTTCTTCCAAACCTAACTTAAATGTATTACTATTTGTATAATATAAGTCTATATGATGTAATGGATGAAAATCCCCATTAAAAATTTTTCTGTATCATGAAAATCAAATCTTAAATATCCATCTTCAAAAAAATAGTTAAAAAAACAACAACACTTGCTTTATTATTTCTTTTTCATTTTCACACAGACTATTGTAATAATCATCAACCAACAATTCATCATTTAATTCTGTTAGAGTAGTCATAGAGCTTCTTTTTAAAAAAACACCCTTTAATATAGATATCTTAGAGTAATCTAGTAGGTATTTTTTTCATGGAGAAATTCTACTGAATTTTCGTTTGAAATAATGGTGAATGGAAAACATAACGATTGTATTTTTATTTTTTTGTGCAATAAAATAGTCTTTTTCATTTTATTGATATATATGACAATTCTTAAATCTTCTTCTGTTTTTTTAACACTTCAAAATCACTAAATTCTTTTTATTTCCGGATTGAAAACTAATAAATTTTCAATAGTTTCTAATAATAATAAAATAGTATCTTTTTTTATTTCTTATGCTATTAAATTCTCTAAAATACATTTTTTTAGTTGATAATTCAAAAACTTTTCATAATTCCCCCTATAAAAGACTATCTGCAAGGTTACTTACTTTTTGATAGTATTTCAGTTTCAGATAAGGTTGACCATTCGCCATTGACTTTATTCATAATAAAATCGTGGTCCCCTGGTGAAAGTCTTACATATTTTTTTGCTGATTTAACACTCCTTCGACTCTACTTCTAATATCCTTTTTCTTTTTATTTTTTTGCACTGTGATTTTTATGTTTCATATTTTTTTATTTGATCTTTTGTTGGTTCTTTTCAATTCCAAACAATCATTCTTAATTATTGATGATGCGGCTTCTATATATATATCAATAAATTTTTTGAACTTGATAACTATCAATAATAAGATATGATCTTATAAATGACCTTGTTAAACTCATATATAATGAATTTCTTAATTTGATTGTATCCCCAATATCTACTAATAATATGACTATTACAAATGGGAATTCTAATCCTTTTACGTTGTTTTTCATTACTGATGTAAACAGAATTACTCTCTTTATGTTTTAGTTTCAACCCCTATAGTTGAACTCCATCCTAACTTTGATATCAATTCTTTTTTTAGATTATAAGAACACTCTATCATATTATTATAATTATTATCTATTAAGATTATTCCTAAATCTTCGGGTTCCATAGTTGGGTTATCCTTTTTTTCATGTCAAGAATCTTATTTAAAATAGACTCGTATAAATTATCAGTTTTACACTCTTCTACAACTATACTATCTGTTGATTGGATATCTTCAAACCTTCTTAACGGTTCCCTTATTAATTTAAAGTTACTTTCTCTAATTACTTTATATCCACAGGCCTCCCATTCCATGTCCGTTAACCAATTCAAAGGTGGATTTTCAAATAACCCTAATCCAATTGAATGGGCAAACATTAATGTTCTAGGGTCTGTTCTATAGCATTTCTCCAACATATAATCTGCTTCTAAATCATCCACCTTAGTTTCATCAAATATCGATTGAAATATATCACCTGCTATATACACAGTATTCTCACACACAAGTTTACATAATTCAAAGAAACTTTGACTAAAAATCTTGGCTCTCATCTATAAAAAAAATATAATCAAACAGAGTCTCTAGATTTTCTATTCTTTTCAATTGTTCTATGGCTTGTTGACAAGCATTATCGAAATTTTTTTGCTTCACCAAGGTTTAAAAAAATGGAATATTATAACTCTCACATATATAACTATACATCCCTTTATTTTTCTCCATATTTTTGATCCCCATGCATTGAAAAACCTTTAGTCTCTTCTCCCAGTCTATTTGTTCCTCTACTTTCATAAAATTAAAAAAACTTTTCTATTCTCCCCTTCATATCATTTGCTAAAACTTTATTATGACAAGTAAAGGCTATTCTAGAATTTTCTACTGAAACATACAATTCTTTAATTTTTTTCTCATTAACAGCTCTGTTTTTACCTGTACCAGCCATTCCTTGTATTAATACTTTATCCTGATTTTTCTTTACCATATATAAAGTGACTCTGTTTCCCGTCAAGAAGCATTATTTGTTTTTTTACTTTGTCAAGTAAATTATCCGGTGTATCTTTTTCCTATTTTTATTTATATCATTTATGCTACCTGTAATTAATGATATTATTAATTCAATTCGCCTAATATCATCTAAATTGCCAATTTTTTTCGTTTTCTATATATTCCTGAAAAGTGAATTCACTCCATCGTCTTAATTTAAACCAATCTTCATTCCATTTTTCTTGGTCTATCAAGTATATTATTATAATCGTATTTTTGCAGACAGTTGTCCTATATCTTCTTTCAAATCATAAAAAAATAATCCTCAATTTGTTCATTATTATATTCATCATCAAATAATAATAAAATAGGATAATTGGGAATAATAACATAAATTACATCATTTAAATCATAATTAAATTTACTTTTTTTATTCCTAAAAACTCTATCAAGTAAATACACTTGTGTTGTATTCTGCTTGATAAATAATTTAATATCATTGATTAATTTTTTTCAGTCTTATCATCCTTATTAGGTAAAGAATTAAAAAAATAATCCATTTTCTAAATTTTTCCATATTATTTCTCCTTAAGTTTAAAATTATATCTTTATTATATATGTACAATAATCTTGTTTTTTTGTAATAATTGTTATAATCTAAAAAAATACTATATTACTTTAAGTTTATATAAATTATTACTAATAAAACATTAAATTACTTTTGAGAGCACATTAAATAATGTTACTTTTTTTATAATTATACCATATATCTATGAATATATATATTAAATATTTTAACTTGATAAGCACTATTCAGCAACTATACATTATATTTTTTTAAATAATTTATTTACGTTCTTCTTCATATTTTTAAACTTTAGTACTTATCAAATATCATTAATGAATTTTGTCTTTTCAGCTATCTATAGAATTTGATACCCTTTTCTTTGAAAGAATTTAAAGTAACATATGAACACATTCTACTTCGGATACCTTCTATAATATTTTTCAGGAAAAATTTTATAAACGTTATCATTTTTTTACTTGAACGACCATGATCAAACAAATAAAAAAAAGAGTCTTTCTTTTTTTAGAGTCGCGACTCCTACGACTGCATCAACTTGAGAATAATTATTTTTTTAGAGTCGGTTTACTCTCCGACTCTTCTACAATTATTATATCGAAAATTATTATTCCTTTCAAATATCAACTAAGAAAAAAATTATATTTTTTTAAAACTATGAATTATTTTTTTATCACGTTTCGACAGCGAACGTTTCCTTTTTTTCATATAATTACTTCTAAATACTACTTTTTTTATTAACAAATCCATTTTTTTCTCTAATAATTCTTTCGTTACAGCTTCTATTCCTGAAGGTTTAGCATAGAAATCTGCGAATTTCTTAGTCCATGTTTTAGTTTCACGAGCTTCTGCAAAGTCTATCATAGTTTGACGATATGCTTTTAATACTTCTTCATTAGATTTTTGGAAACTCATTGTATCCTACGTTAGCTTCATGAGGGTAATCTAGGTTTAACTTTTTTTCTGTAGATTTTTTTCTTCATCAATTACTCCGATACTAAGTCCACATAAGAATAATGCATTTTCTGGAATATTTAATAGTTCAGAAATACCTTTAGCAAATCCTCTCACTCCACCACAAAATACTATACCATATCCTAATGATTCAGCAGCTAAAGCGGCATTTTGCATCGCAATACCAACATCCATAGAACCGATTAATAGAGGTTCATACTGATTAGAAATATCAAACTCTCCACCTTCAATATCAAATGATAATTTAATATTGCTGTAGTCTAAGCAGTAAATTAAGAATGCTGCAGAACTTTCAATGTGAGCTGCATTACCTGGAGCTTGTTCTCTAATTAAATCAGCAATTTTTTGTTTTGTTTCCCCTGTTGTAGCAATAATGCTATAGTGTTGACCATTCATCCAGCTAGATGCTTGTTTAGAACATTCAATAATTTGATCTAAATGTTCCTTTGGTAGTTCATTACCTTTTACAAAACTTCTTCTTGTACGATGGTTCATCATTGTTTCTATTACTTTGTTCATACTTTACCTCCATGGTTAAATGAATTATTTTTTGTGTTGATAGTTATATTATAACTCTAAAAAGGAAGGTTGAAAAAGGAAAAATAGTGCTTACTTTATATAATTCCACTAATCTTTTTGAAAGAATACAATATCCATTCCATCTTTAATATGCTCTATCTTATCTATTCTTCTATAACCTAATTTCTCATATAAATAGATATTACCTTTCTCTTGTAGAATAGTATCTAATTCCCAATGATTAGAACCATATAATTTTTTTCTAATTCTTTTTATAGCTAACTGTGCTAATCCTTGATTTCTATATGATGGCATAATCCATAAAGGAGCGATTCTTTTCCTACTTTCATCTTCTTTATCAATAACTCTTACTACCCCAACCTTGTTGTCATCTTTTACAATAAAGAAATACTTTGTCCATGGTTGATTATATTTATTCAATATTTTTTTATAACTTTCAGTTGCTGGGCTCATATCATAATCTTTATATTTTTTTCTAATAAATCTTTAAATGCTTCAACTTGCATTTTTCCATATTTCTTTCATGTCGTATTCAGTTGCTTCTATCAGTCTTAAATCCATATATTCCTCCAAAAAAATATTATGATTGCAGTTTTATTATATCATTACTATAATATATAACTCTATTAATTTATTATTTTTTTATATTAATAATTTGAAAAAAATTTCTCTATGAAAATTAGCCTATATACAATAGCTTTTATCTTTTTTTCTGCTCCTTTATCCATAATTTATAATGTATCATATATTTATATTTAATTTAAAAATTATTACTTTTAATACTATATTTACGTTTGTACGTAAATATAGTATTGATTTATACGCTTACAACATTTAAAAATAAGATTGAGAAGATAATCCCTAGTTACTTATTTATAAATAACATACTATTAATAAATCCCATATAAATTATATTCAATATAAATAAAGGAGAAAATTATGTCAAAAAAATACAAATTTTAATATTATTGAAAAACAAACGAAAAAAATAAAGGAAACAGTATTATTTCTAACCCTAATAAATATGTTGTTATTGATATAGAAACAACAGGATTGGACCCTAAATATTGTGAGATTATTGAATTAGCTGCCATTAAGTATGATAATAATAAAGAAATTGCACGATTTAATTCTTTAGTTAAACCAGATTATGAAATAGATAGTTTTATTACAAGCCTTACTGGAATTACTAACGAAATGGTAAAAAGTGCTCCAAAGATATCTGAAATAATAATCGATTTTTTATAATTTTATAAAAGATGATACCCTTGTTGGACACTGTGTACATTTTGATATAAACTTCATCTATGATATTTTTAATAAATAAAAACATTACTTTAAATAATGATTATATAAATATCAAAAGATTTGCTAATAAAATACTTCCACAATTAGATAATAAAAAAATTAAGTACACTAGCTTCCCACTATAATATAATTTTACCTAAACATAGAGCATTAGATGATTGCATAACTACAAATGAATGTTATAAAAAAATTATTACAAGATATTGATGAAAAAGTTTCCGACATTTGATGAGTTTGAAAAATTATTTTTCTAATGATTATTATAAAGCAAAAAAATATAAAGTCTACAACTTTAGATTTTTAATGAAGATCATCCACTTTTTAATAAAACTTGTGTCTTCACTGGAACATTAGAACATTTTGTAAGAAGAGATGCTATGCAATTTGTTGTTAATCTTGGCGGATTTTGTGAGGATAATGTTACTAAGAGAACTAATTATTTGGTGCTTGGTAACCTTGAATTTTCTTCAAATATAAAAAAATGGAAAAATCAAACAAACTAAAAAGCAGAAAAAAACTCATACTTTCTGGTCAAGATTTAAAAATTATTTCAGAAAATATATTTTTAGATTTATTAAGTGAAGTTTAAAAAAATTTAGATATTAAAAAGCTATTATAAAATATATTTAATTTTTCAAATAACATAATCACATAACTATGATATAATAAAATAAGTGTATTATTTCAATGAAATATGTTATTTAAACATACATTAATAAATACGAATTAAATATAAAAGACAGTAGATTATCTACTGATGACCAACTATGTATCGAAAGTGCTATGAACTTCTTTTGAAGTACTTAAACAAAACATCTTAAATATTACTAAAAAAATATAAAATTATTAAATTAATTAACAAACTAGTGGAGTAAATGTATGAATGATATTAAGTTTAGCCCTACTGAAGAAGTTGTTTTAAATCTAATATATACTGATATAAAATTCATATACAATCTAATTCAAGATATAGAAAAACAGAAAGCTAACAATTTCACTATAGCTTTACTGCCATATATAGCTCTTATTTACAAAGAAGCATATAAATGGTGTAGTAAAAAAATAAAAAAAGTTAAGAACATGTTTACCAAAAACCCCTAATAAAATAGAAACTTATTATGAATATTATCGAGAATACAATAAACTTTTTAAAAAGAACCTATTTCTGTAATAAATGAAAAATACAAAGCTGAATTTCATAATGCTAAAGATAATTTTTTTAGTAAAAAGTAAATTTTTGAAATACTTAGACATTTATAATATATATGGGATAGGAACATTCAATAATGATCTGGTTAAATTATCTCCTATATATAACACTGTTTATTTTTTTCAGTTATTATTCCTAAATTTTTCTTGGGATAATTTAGAGCATATTGGTGAAGACTTCTTTAAACTATCATATCATTTGGGTTGTTTTTTTCAGATTATTTTTAGATTCTCATTTAGACAGATTATCCGGTAATGTTGAAAATACCAAAATTGAAGATTATGATTTCGGAGCACACTCCTCCATTCCATAAAGTATATATTGATGAATTTCTTATTTTTCGACCTATTATGTAGATGCAACTTTGTGGTCATCGCCTTAAATAATTATACGAATATATTTGAAACTACAAAACTAAGATTCACTTACAATCTATATTTTTTTATATCTGTGAGGTCATTGATAAAATCAATGATTATTATAATACTAATTTTACGATTAACAGTAAATATAAAGATGAAGAATTAAGAAATGCATTTATGCATTATGGTATATGGAAAAATTGTAAAAAAATAAAGTTAATCCATTAGATTCATTTGGTGGAATGACTAATATTAGACTAGGTATCGATTGGAATAATTTGTTAAATTTTACAATAAGTGAAATCAAATTATTCTCTATACAATTAGATAACTATTTATCAAATAATAAACTAACACATTCTTATAATTTATTTAATAAAGCATAATGTTAAAAGTAACTAATAAATATTGTTGTATTAAATTTATAATATGGAAAAAAAGTGAGTAAAATCATAAATTGGGGTATCTCCTTATTACCTCGGCTTATCATTTTTTTAACAATATTACGGTTGTTTTCACTAATCTTTTATTCTCAGCATTTACTAAATTTTATTTTCTAAATGCTATCTATTTATTATACCAAAAGCTCC
>BNJT01001144.1_pt1 | contig 16816 bp, 24 predicted proteins | sample 8540491 | NCBI WGS metagenome assembly BNJT01 (sample SAMD00202455, study PRJDB9452) | human saliva metagenome | host: Homo sapiens
AAGTTAAATTAGTGAAAATAGCGTTAAATCAACGTTTTAACACTTAACAATAGCCAAGTGGGAACATTTTGGAAACAAAAAAGGTAGTAAGATATAATCTTGCTACCTTTTTATAATCTCCGTTTTCGTATAACAGACTTCGCTAGTGATACGAAAGCCGTGATTTCAACTTATAGCGAAAGTACCCCCTCTAGTTTGTCCGCTACCTCTTTCATAGCAGAAGGGCGAAGATGGGAATATACTCCCAAAGTCGTCTGTATATCTGCATGACCTAGCCTATTTTTAAGTTCTAGGTCATTCATACCCAAAGACAGCAATAGACTTGCGTGGGAGTGCCTTAAGTCATGTATACGAATACTTTTGACTCCAGCTATTTCTCCGTGTTTCTTCATGCTATTAGCAAGCATTGTCTTAGTCACAGGTAAACAGTTATAAGAAAAGACAAAACTTATTTTTCCTAGCTGTTTCTGATGATTTTTCCATGAGGATAGCGCCTTAATCGTCATGGCATCAAGATAGATTTTTCTATTACTTGAAAAAGTTTTTGTGGGGTTAATTTGCCAATTATTTTTGTTTTGATAAAACATAGACTTATTGACTTGTACAGCTTTATTTTCAAAATCAACATCTTCCCATGTTAAGGCTTGTAATTCGCTGATTCTCAATCCTGTCATAAAGAGAAATAGAAAACAGGTATATTTCAAGTGTTCTACAACATCATTTTTTTCAAATGTTTTGATAAATTTTTCAAATGCTTCTTTTGTCCAAAAATCAACCTTTTTTCTAGTCCTCTTCATATTCCCCACCTGCCGAGCAGGATTTTCACTGACAACACCCAAAGTAAGCGCCATATCAAATAATTCTTTTACTGTTTGATGTAAATCTTTTAAGTAGTTATTAGATAAGCCTTCTTCCAAGATATCTGTATGCCATTTTTTTATATGAATAGGTTTAACATCAACCATTTTCATAGGATAAAAATATTTCAATCTTTTCAACTTAGAAGAAAAGGTCATAAATGTCCTAGTAGTCACTTTATTCTTATAGTGAGGTACAAAATATTTTTCCAGGAACAACTCAACCGTTAAAGTTGCACCATGTACAATAGCTTTTTTCGAGTGTTTCGCTATAAAATCATCATACCATTTCTTAGCTTCTGCTTGTGTTTTAAACCCTCTTTTCTTTTTCTGCATTCTTTTACCAGTCACTTCATCAAAACCTAGAGAAGCAACCGCATAATAAGAGCTACTAGCCTTGTCATAATATACGTGAGGGATTTTAGGCATATTCTTCAACTTCCTCAAAATTTAATTTTGTACCCAAAATCTCCTCAACAGCTTCAACAGGAACTTGACCCAATCCCTTAGAATTATAGTAAGCAAAACCCTTTTGTACCATCAAAGCCTTAGCCTGTTTAATCAAACTGTAAGCCTGATAATTTCCAAAAACCCAATTTTTTTAAATCTTCTTTTGTTACGAACATAGCTTTTTTTCTCCTTTTTCGTGTTATAATTATTTTTGGTTTTTTTATTTTTGATGTGTGATTGATTTTCACGCATCTTTTTTTTGCATCTAGCCCATAAATTTCTATCATTCATGAACATATAAATATTATCTAGTTCTTGACTTATCGGTATACACTTCCCAAAGCGTACTATACGAAAGTCAGTATTTAATCTTTCATCAAAGAACATCACAATTTTTTTAGTCATTTGTCACGTCCTTTGCTTTCTTTGGCAATATTCTAGGTAAAATATAATCTTCTAAATATGTTGAACAAACTCATCTTTACATGATTTTCGGTAGATTTCTTTAGTGTCAAAATAAGTCACTATCCCTTTTTCAGTATTTGGAACAGATAATTTTATAGTTTCAGAAAATACATACTCTCGCTCGCCACCTCTCTCAAAGATTTCTAATACATAATTAAAACGGCGAAGATACTGGTCAATACTTTCATATTTAATCTGTCTAAAGAAATCAAATATCCCCTCAGTATTCGTTAGAATAAATATCCTTCCTGCCACCAATCTATTACGATACCTAGCCGACATTCGCGAATTATTTAAAGGGTCTAACAACTTCAACCAATCTGCAGGTTTCAAACTATCATAGCGTAAGTCGTTTAAAAGAATTACTTCTTCCCCTCTATAAGCGTCAAATGGATTACTTAAATCACTGTCATACATTCTCCAGTCAAGGCTTTCTTCTTTGGCTGCTTGTATGATATCATTTCCAATTTGTTTGGCAAAAGTCGTCTTACCACTGTCCGACCTACCATGTACAAATATAGCTGTAAGTTTAAACTCACCATTCTGTAATGCCCGCATAGTTTCTCTCGCTGAAAAAACAGCTTGAGCATGAAACGCCTCTTCAAATTTATTTTGATTGTTAGCCCAGAGAAATCTCAATTCTTCATTATCAAAAATATCATCTTCTGTTAACTCTCCAGTAATAATTTTTTGGAAAACCATATCCAAACTCTCATCTGTTTTCTCTCGTTTTCTAGTAGCTGAATATTTTTCAAAGTCTTCTCTATTCTGATTGATGAAAGCTTCATAATCAAGCGTATCAAATGTTTCTACATCGCTAGCAGGATACTGATATTTATCTTTATCCTTAGCATGGATAAGATAAGCTAAAGCGTTGATGCGTGTTAGGTGTCTCCCTCCTCTTGATTTTGGAGTTTCTACGCGTTCTTTTTCTACTCCAAGAGCCAGGGCAACTTTTGACAAATCCATTAATTTTGGAAAATCAATATATCCGTGAATATGAGGTTCAACCAATTTTGTCCCATAGGAAATATCTTTATCATGGACGATAAAAGCTACTTCCACAAATTCCTCTTCTTCGACCAGTTCCCGGATACGGTCAAAAATTAATCTGAAAATCTTTTCTTTATTCTCTTCCCAGTTTTCAAGCAATTTCTTATCCGACACAGCCCAATCCCAAAAGTCTGGTTTCAGTTGTTGCTCAAATAGGAAACGTCTGTTTCTAATTCTTTTAGTCATTCTTTCTCCTTTTTAATTCATGAAAGACTTTTGCATATTCTTTCTATGCTTTCGTTTTTTTATTCTTTGTTTTTGGATATATGCTTCATTTTTTTGAGCATATATCCAAGCATATATCCACGCATGTATCCAAGAAAAACCCTTTATTTTCTCGCTTTTTTGTTTTTTTGGGGTAGGGGGCTTTCAGCCATTTCAACCCCTAACAAACGCTGTCAAATCAAGGGATTACCCTTGGTTTGCACCATTCTATCGTCAAGTCCTAGAATGGCGCCCGCGCATAGGTTTTGGAAATATGGATATATGCTCCCTCAAAAAAACTCTTTGACTAAAATTTCTGCATATTTAGGTAGCTTGGTTGCATTGCCCTGTCGGAACAAGTCAGCCAACTAGATGCCCGCTGATACCCGCAACCGCGCAGGGCAAAAGCCCTTTTGCGGTTGCTATCAGCTACTAGTTGGCTCACTTGTAAACCGACAGGAGCAAGGCGGCCAGCTCCCATCATATACAGAAATTTTAGACCTGCATAGCAAGTTTTAGCCCAGAGGCTACCAGTTTGACGGCTTTATATCCAGGATTGCGTCCTTCAACCCAATCCGCTTTGACCTGCACATCTAGCAACTCAACGAATAGAGAGCCACCAAACTCAATGTTTTCTTCAATCTCCTCGAAACTGCCATGAACTTCAATCTTGATGGCCTTAACGTCCTCTTGGTCTATTAAGCCATCATTTACAGCCTTAGCGGTTCGCTCATCAATTCCAAACATCACATAAGAGCCAATATAGTCAGTAGGTTTCCCATCTTTGTACTTCTTACTTGCTCGAGCTTTGGAAAAATCTACTAAGATTTTTTCAGGAATATCAAATTGAGAGCTTTCAAGCGCTACTTCTTTAAGTGAAAGAGGTGATGTTAGTTTAATTTTTTTATTTGCCATTTTTTTATATTTCCTTTTCTATTTTTTTAATTTAGAGAAGAACCCTTTACCCTGCTTTTCTTCTAGGGCTTCAAGTCGTTCTTCTAACTTTTTTAATTTTTTTAAATCCATTTCTAATGAAATCAATTTAAAATTTACGTCTTTATTACAGTCTTTCTGTTTCTCTTTGAACTTTTTTAATTCGACCAGGTCTTTTTTAAGCGCCCTTTCTTCGGCACTCTTCAAGTCGCCCCATATATCCGTTACAGCTTTAGTCATGTTTTTTTGTCTCATCAATTCGCTTAGAAAGTTTGATAAACTTTTCAAACTCTTCTTCAGTAAATTGATAATGGTCTTTACATGCTTACGTGTAACATGTATCTTGACCTTTTTAAACTCGTAACCTGATAAGCGTTCAATACTTATCCGCCATTTCTTAACAGCGCTGTAGGACTTGCCAGTGGCTTCTATGATGTCTTTATACTCGTAATAATTCTTATCCGGCATCTCCTTTCCTCTTTTCCGTATATATGTTATAATTAAGATGTTTTTTTATTAAATATGTCTTTGAGGATTTTTTTCTTCAAAGACCATTTTTTTATACTAATCATAGGCAGTTACCCCCTTGAAAATCCTTCTCAAAATATGATATAATTAATACGTCTTTTTGAGATATATTTTATTTTATCTCGTTTTGAAGTGTTTGTCAAGTTTTTAACACGTCTTTTTGAGATTTTAGATCGGAGCAACTATGGGAAAAGTATCTTTACTACCTCAACGATTAAAAGAATTACGATTACAGCATGGACTTACACAGGCTCAACTAGGTGAAAAAGTCGGTGTAAAACAAAATACCTTCACAAATTGGGAAAATGGAAAAAGAACTCCCAGTTTAGAAGATATTGTTAAATTATCTAACTTGTTAAACGTATCCATAGAATATCTCGTCGGATATAGCGACATAAGAAAACCTTATATTGTCACTAATGTAGAAGATGAAAATTACAGAACAGTAGAAGCACTGTTAGAAATTGCAGACTTACTTATAGGTATCAACAAAGAGGCGACGGAAACCGGACAGAGTATAGAAAATATAATCGAAAACTTAGCACTTTCTGAACAGACCAAAAAACTCTATAAAGACTTCTTAAATTTTGCTAAATTCGAATATTTTGGCAACAATTCGGAAACAACAGAAACAGAATAACCCTATTTTTAGTAACTTAAACCTTATTAAAACTTAATAAAACATGGCGTTTTAGTTAAATCAATAGCTATATGTTACAGAAGTGAAGTAAGCATTCAATACGAATCAATACATAAGAAAAACGCTGATTTCAAGCGTTTTTTCTTTTTTCAATTTCAATACATTTCACTATATTTCAGTCCAAACTCTACCTTTTTCTCTACTTTTTTTAGATAAATATATCATCTGGATATTGAAGTTAAGCCCTGCTATCATTTCGATGGCAGGACTTTTTAATGTTTGGTACACTACCTTCTTATCTATATTTTGATGGAGCTGAAGTTGACATCTACAAAGTTTAATGTTAAAATACATTCAAAAATATATTTGAATGAGGTGTTTTATGGTTCAAAATGTTGTTACTTCAATAATCCTGTTTTCTGGGACAGCCGTAGACTTACTTATTATCCTAATGTTATTTTTTTGCCAAAAGAAAAAAAGCAGAAAAAGACATCATTAACATCTATTTAGGACAATTTCTAGGCTCTGTTAGTCTAATATTGCTAAGTTTACTTTTTTTGCATTTGTCTTAAATTATATTCCTAGTAAAGAGATTTTAGGTTTGCTCGGTTTGATTCCAATTTTCCTAGGACTCAAAGTTTTGCTTTTAGGAGATTCTGATGGAGAAGCTATTGCAAAAGATGGTTTGCGCAAAGATGATAAAAACCTGATTTTTCTAGTCGCTATGATTACTTTTGCTAGTTGTGGTGCTGACAATATTGGTGTTTTTGTCCCATATTTTATTACCTTAAATTTAGCGAATTTGATAGTGGCTTTACTTACCTTTCTAGTCATGATTTATCTCTTGGTTTTTTCTGCCCAAAAATTGGCACAAGTCCCTTCTGTTGGAGAAACTTTGGAAAAATATAGCAGATGGTTTATTGCCGTTGTTTATTTAGGATTGGGGATGTATATCCTGATTGAAAACAACAGCTTTAACATACTAAGGACTGTGTTCGGCTAGGAGAAAAAATTATGAAAAAAGATAGTATCTGCCAAGTGGATGTTATTAATCAACAAAATGTTACAACCGCAACGAACTACCTTGAAAAGGAAAAAGTCCAAAAATCACTTCGTATTTTATCAAAGTTTACCGATAATAAACAGATAAATATCATCTTTTATCTCCTTGCTGTTGAAGAACTCTGTGTCTGTGATATAGCCTATTTACTAAATCTCAGTATGGCATCTGCCTCCCACCATCTTCGTAAACTAGCCAATCAAAACATCTTGGATACTAGAAGAGAGGGGAAAATTATATATTATTTTATAAAAGATGAGGAAATCAGAGATTTTTTTAATCAACTAGGATAACAACTATTTTTACTACTCTACCATTCACTCTACCTTTTATTATGTAGCATTCTAAAAACATTGATGTACCAACGTTTCTAACAGCTAAAATAGAAATTATTTAATCTTTTATAGAAGTGAAGTAAGCATTCAATACGAATCAATATATAAGAAAAACGCCGATTTTAAGCGTTTTTTCTTTTTTCCAAATTCAAAGTATTTCAAAGAAAATCAACCGAATAACTACATTTTTTGTGTTGTTTTAAAAAATAGACATTTTATTAAAGCATATATTCGTGAGCATACAATTTGTGTACGCTCTCATATTATGATATACTGAATGTAATCAAAAGATATTTTGTGAATATAAAAGACAGTTTTTTGGTTAAAAGAAGAAAGGAGGCTCGTTATGTTGTGGTCCATTATTGTCGGAGGCTTTATCGGTCTCGCTGCAGGAGCAATTACTAAAAAAGGTGGTTCAATGGGAATCATCGCAAATATTTTTGCTGGTTTAATTGGGTCATCCGTCGGCCAATCGCTTTTTGGGACATGGGGACCTTCTCTAGCGGGAATGTCACTTATTCCATCGATTGCTGGTGCGGTGATTGTTGTCGCTGTAGTATCATTCTTTTTGGGTAAAAAAGGTTAACTTTTTACCCAATCATAAACTATAGATTTAAATTTAGTATTGACGGGTAAACCTATAGTTTAGTGCTTTAATTGAAAGGATTTTATATGTCAAAATCAAAGAAAATATTATTACTTATTTTCTGTATTCTAATCTTGACAATTTTCCTTCCTATTTTGATAGATTACCACCAGGTTAGTGATTTAGGGATTCAATTGACTAGCTGGCGACAGACATCATTTGAATATTATCTTGCTAGATATATCTTTTGGGGGCTTCTAGGCCTGTCTATTTTAGTTTTATTATGGATGTTAGTAATCCTGTTTTATCCTAGACAATATCTGGAAATAAAACTTGGAACTAAAGACGATAAATTAAAATTAAAAAATTCAGCTATCGAAGGTTTTGTTCGATGCTTACTGAATGAACATCGTATTATTAAAGAACCAAAAATTCAAGTACATACTCGAAAAAAGAAATGTTTCGTTTATGTAGAAGGTACAGCTGTTCTTTCAGATAACATTGCTAACAAATTTGAAGTAGTTCAAAACGAAATCACTCAAGGATTGAAAGAATTCTTTGGTATTGATCGAGAGGTTAAACTGGAAGTTTCAGTTAAAGAATATGACCCTCAAAAAGCAACTAAGAAAATTGTTAGTCGTGTAAAGTAAGGAAGTAAAAAATGGAATGGTTTAAAAAATATCAATACCCAATTCTATGTGGTGTAGTAGGTATTATTCTAGCCTGCTTCATCCTATCCTTCGGTTTCTTTAAAACATTGTTCGTTTTAATCTGTGGAGCCTTAGGAATTTGGTTGGGATACTATGTACAGAAGAATTATTTAAATAAATAAAGGAGTTTCATATGTCAAACGTAGAAAAAAATGTAAATGTAAATACTGAAAAAAAAGATGTTGTTGTTTCTAAAGATGTTCGCGGAGAATTAACTTACGAAGATAAAGTTATAAAAAAAATCATCGGTCTTTCACTAGATAGAGTCCCAGGACTACTACATGTTGACGGCGGATTCTTCTCAAATCTTACAGAAAAACTTGTCAATACTAACGATGTAACACATGGTGTTAACGTTGAAGTTGGTAAAGAACAAGTAGCAGTTGACTTGAACGTTATCGTAGAGTACAGAAAAAATGTTCCAACTCTATACAAGGAAATCAAAGACGTTATCGTATCAGAAGTTGCGAAAATGACTGATCTAGAAGTAGTTGAAGTTAACGTTAATGTTGTTGACATCAAAACTAAAGAGCAATATGAAGCAGACTCAGTTAGCCTTCAAGATCGTGTAACTGACGTGGCAGAATCAACAGGCGAGTTCGCGTCAGAACAATTGTCTAGAGTGAAATCTGGTATCGGTTCAGGTGTCGCAGCAGCACAAGAAAAACTTGGCGAAGGTGCTGAATTCGTTCAAGAAAAAGTTGGCGGAGGCGTTGAAACTGTTAAAGACGCTGTAGCCAAAGCAGAACCACGTGTTCACTAATTACTAATTTAGAAAAAAATAAAAGGAGGACTTACTTATGTCTACAGAAGAAAAATTAAACCAAATAGCAGGATCTGTTAAAGAAGGCGTTGGCAAATTGGTAGGCGACAAAGAACTTGAAAGCGAAGGAGCTGCTGAAAAAGTTGTTTCTAAAGTTAAAGAAGTCGCTGAAGATGCAAAAGATGCTGTAGAAGGTGTCGTTCAAGGTGTAAAAAACATGCTTCATAAAGATGATGCTAAATAATTAGATTTAGGTAATCTTGCTATTTCTCGAAAACACTCCCCGTTAGGGGGTGTTTTTGTTATTTATTTTTATCAATCTACATTTGTCAGAGACAATATCGTAGCTAATATGGATTCCAATTTTACTAATTTAAACATCTTATAATAGAAAAAGGTAGTAAGGGAAAATCTTACTACCTTTTTTGAACTATAAACCTAGTTTACTAAACTAATTCAAGCAATGTTAACCTCTCGTATCTTTTTCAACTGATTTTAATAGTTTACTTGCTAGATAGGCTAAAAGAATAGAGAAAGCAATGAGTAGAATCCAAGCAACTAATAAATTTACTTGTACCTTGGTTGAGGTACTGAAAAATGATCCTCCTTCTTTAAAGCCAGCTAAGTCTAAAAGCCCATCAAAACTATAACGACTAAGTGTAAAATAAGATAAGAACTGCAAAAAGCCATTTAAGGGGATATTTCCTGCAAAGAGAAATTGAAGGAGAATGACAAAGGGCATAACAGTCATTGCTTTCTCAACATTTTTAACAATTGAAGAGACAAATAGACCCAAAGCATCTGCCGAATAAATGGTTAAAAATATAGTTAGGAAATAAGAGATGAATCGTAAACTATCATTATCAAAGATAGTCTTAAATTCTGAAATCGAGTGGTGATAGAAGAGGAATAAAATACTTGAAAAGATAAGGGCTTGTATTAGAGAAACAAGGGCTTGGAATAACATGTGGGCGAGCATATAAGATGACAGGTTCATTCCCCCTCGGTATTCGTGCTTGATAATATCTCTTTCTTTACAAATCAATGTAATAGAATTAAAAACTCCTATCCAAATACAAGCACAAACAATAATGAATGAAGTGGATTTCACTTCTGAACTTAAGCCAGTTGAGAAGCCGTTTTCTCCAGCAACAATACATGTAACAAGGGCAATGATGGCAGTACTTATAAAAGAATACCATCCGTTAGAATTTAAAAAATTTCGTTTAAATTTACCCAAATAAATCAAAATTTGTTCTTTGTTCGATGCATAATTCATCTTAATCTCCTTTATATTTTCTATATTTTTCGATGTAGTAATCTGGAGTTTGCTCTACTTCCGATACAACAAGTTCAAGTTGGTTGACATCAAAGAATTCTAGGGTATCTTCTACGGAGCCATAAAAGGCCAGTTTACCACAGGCTTCTTCCTCACTTTTAGCGAGAACTAATACTTTATCAAATAATTCTGGGGTTCGATCTGGACTATGTGAGATAACAAAGACAATCTTATTGTCATCTGCGATACTCCTTAAGCTAGCCATAATTGAACGAGCATTACTACCGTCTACTCCAGAATCTGGCTCATCTAAAACAAATACAACGGGATCTGCAATATACTCAGTTGCAATGCTCAATCTTTTTTTCTCTCCGCCGCTTAATTCAGATACCAAGGCATCTTTTTTCTTTGTTAGTTTGACTGTTTCTAGTACTTTTGAGATTTTTTCTTCTAATAAAGCGGGGTCCTTGGTAAAGTCTCGCACGAGTTTCATCTCTGCTGCATTTTTCAGAGTCATATAAACACTATCTTTTTCACGATGAAGACTAAATTGAGGAACATTGGCAATCATTCTTCGAACTTTGTCAAATTGATCATAGATGTTTATATTTCCTAATAAGATATCAGCATCCGCTTTTTCTATGCCCATGATTGCATTGATTAGTGTGGTTTTACCTGCTCCTGAACCACCTAAAATGAGTACGATTTCCCCAGAGGAAACTTGAAAGCCAATCTCTGATAATAAAAGCTTATCTCCTGCGAGACGTTTTCGAATTAGAACAGATAGCTGAGTATCTTGTGCAATCCTGTTGATATTGTCTACGAGACTCTTTTCTTGAGCTTCAGTTAATTCTGGTTGAAAAACCAAGCAATTATTATAAAGGACGAAGAGTCGATGATTTATGGATACTAAATCATAATTATTTAGGTATGCTTTATCCTTAAGTAGACTATTATTCAAATAAACCGTGTCCCCGAGGGGGTGGACATATATATTACCGTTGTCTAGGACTTCGAAATGACTGCTGCTTTTTTCCCCTAGACTTGTGTTGATTTCCTCATGCTTCCATTCGATATCCTTCTGGTTCATGAGACTAAAAATATAAATAGTATCATCAATGCGGAGAGTATCTCGGTTATTTAGGTAGTGTTTTTTACCAATATCAATTTTTCTATTGTTTACAGAGATGATTTCCGTATCACTCTGTAAATAGTAACCAATATGATCTTTTTCTAATAAAATATTCTCATCATCATTCAAAATTTCAGTTATCTCCTTGGTCACAACACTAGATTCTTTGAGAACGAAGGTAAAAAAGGAAATTGTATGATCTTGAACTTCCTCTCCTTTGTCTAATTTTTCAGAGATTGTTTCTTTTATCCTATCACCCATATGTTTGAGGGTTGATGGCATTTTGAAAGGAATGTTTTTATTTTCTTGATTATTGTTTCTATGAATCCTATCGACATCCTTTAAGTCCACCTTGGGTTTTGTATTATCTACATATTCTCCACAAAAAGGACAGAACTTCCAACCGATTCCAATATTTTTGAAACAGCTAGGACATTTTGATTTTACAATATAATCCTTCATTTCGACTCTACTTTACTACTTTTCCACAATTGATACAAAATTCGAAGGTTTTTGATAGACTTGTTCCGCAATGGGGGCAAGAAACCAAATCTTGACTAGATGAATCAATAGATTTTTGAAGAGAAATTTGCTCCTGAAAGAGCTTAGTGATTTCAGCAATTTCAGTTGAATAGAGAGGATTTCCCTTTATTTCTTCTAAATGTTCTTCAACAAATTTGATACCTATTAACCGATACAAGTCATTAATTTGATTTTGTAGTACTTGAATTTCCTTTTTCTTGCGAAGGTTTTCTGCATTTTGCTTTCCTTCTGAAATGACAGTACTAGTTGTCTCTTTAACAAGTCTAGCTCCATCTTTCAACTGATCTAAAAAAGCCATCTTTTCTCCTCATCTATGCTTGTTTTTGGTATATATTTCATTTGATTCCAGTATAACACATATGATAATATTATCAAAATTTCTCTATGTTCTACAATGTAATTTACAGACTCTTATTTTCCAATCTTAGAATCCTCTTCTTATTTTTGAGAGCGCTTGAAATATGTTATAATAGGACTAACTTATTTTTAGGAGGCAAACCGTGGGAAATTTTCTTGAGCTAGTCTTTCATCGTTTCTTTTTAGGAATGATTGTAGCTGCATATTTTTGGCTATTGACCTTGGCAGGAGGTGTGATCTTTGGCGTGGCACCAGCTAGCGCAACAATCATGAGTTTATACGCAGAACATGGCTACTCTTATCGTTCTTATCGTTTTAAAGAAACCTGGTCTCTTTATAAGAACAATTTTATAAAAAGTAATCTGACTTTCTATACATTTTTAATTTTTGGATTAGTTCTAGTTTATGGTCTTTATCTTATGGTTCAATTGCCTAATCAAACCATCTTACATTTAGCAGCAACTTTTCTGAATTTATTTATCTTGGCAATGGTGTTTTTGGCTTATACAGTGTCCTTGAAATTACAGGTTTATTTTGATCTGTCCTACCAAAACACTCTAAAGTTAGCTTTTATTGGAATTTTTATGAGTCTATCTGCCGTGGTAAAGGTGCTATTGGGCAGTGTTTTGCTCGGAGTTATTACCTATTACATGCCGGCCCTGTTCTTCTTTGTAGGGATTGGAATGTGGCATTTCTTTATTAGTGATATATTGGAGCCTGTTTATGAAAGCATTCATGAAAAAATGGCAAGCAAATAAGACAAAACAGTTTCGTCTTCACTCGCTTCTTAGAATCTATAGTTTAGTTATGATTGCCATCATTTCCAGTTTTGCTCTATTACTAGCCTATGCAGACTGGGATGCTCGTGAGAAGGAAGCTGATCGAGTCGGGCAGCGAGTTCTAGCAAGGACCATTAGCGAGGTTGAGTACTATTATCGAGAGTCGGCACGCCTTGCTCAGGCTTTGGTAGAGAATCAAGCTAGGATTGAGGGGATTTATAAATACTTTAGTCTCAGTACACCAGATTATTTCTACTGGCAACTAGAACGAAAAAGCTTCGCCATATATTTCAGTGTCTATTTATGAAAAATATCGATGATCTCTATGTACGTAATGACTTTGTGACAGGTGTTTCGATTGTCTTACAAGATTCGACGGAAGTCTTTGTGTCGAAAAGAGATAACAGGGGTGGCTACAAAGTTTTAGCAGAAGATTTTAAACCGGATGCAGATAGCTTCGCCATTCCTGTATCCGACCCTGTATCCGACCGAGCTTTAGGTGTTATTTATATTTCCATTCAGTCTGAAGTTTTATACAAAGCTGTTGATAATACAAGAGGCACAGTTCCCATAGCTGTAACAATCACCTCACCTTTTGAAACTGACATGTTTCATCTGGGTGAAAAGGGCCCTAATGAAGACTGGTTAGTGGGGATTACCTCTCATGGCTATCAAGTCCAAGTGGCAGTTCCCCAAAGTTATGTCTTAAAGGGAAGTATAGCAAGTTCAGCTCTTATATTGGGATTAAGCGCGCTTTTTATCGTTATTTTACACATAACTTTGAAAAGAACTTTTTCAAATTATCAAGAGCAGGTAGTTGATTTAGTGGATTCGATTCAGGCCATTGCCAAAGGTGAGCAGACCAAGAGAATTGATACGTCCAAAAAGGACCAAGAATTGCTTTTGATTGCAGAGACAACAAATGATATGTTGGATCGTCTGGAAAAAAATATCCACGATATTTATCAATTGGAACTGAGTCAGAAGGATGCAAACATGCGAGCTCTCCAAGCTCAGATAAATCCGCATTTTATGTATAACACTCTTGAATTTTTAAGGATGTATGCGGTCATGGAGAGTCAAAATGAACTGGCAGATATTATTTATGAATTTAGCAGTTTACTTCGGAATAATATTTCTAATGAGCGTGAGACCACACTTGAAAAGGAAGTAGAATTTTGTCGGAAATACAGTTATCTCTGTATGGTTCGCTATCCTAAATCAATTGCCTATGGATTTAAAATTGATTCGGGTATTGAGGAGATGAGAATTCCAAAATTTACATTACAACCATTGGTGGAAAATTATTTCGCTCATGGAGTGGACCATCGAAGATCCGATAATGTCATTAGTATTAAAGCCTTGAGAAAAGACGGTCATGTTGAAATTCTAGTGGTGGATAATGGACGTGGGATGTCTGCTGAGAAGTTAGCTGAAATCCAAGCTAAATTAGCTAAACGAACTTTCGAACCTACTGAGGATTATAGTAACGGACGGAAGTCTATCGGTATTGTCAATGTACATGAGCGTTTTGTGCTTTACTTTGGGGAACGATACCAGATTAGTGTAGAATCTGGTGAACAAGAAGGTGTACAATATCGAATCACCATTCAAGATGAGGAGAAAGGTTAAACATTAAACATGTATAAAGTACTATTAGTAGACGATGAGTATATGATAACAGAAGGACTTAAGCGTTTAATTCCTTTTGGGAAGTGGGATATGGAAGTCGTTGCAACTGCTAACCATGCTGACGAAGCTTTAGACTATGTTAGAGAACATCCTGTGGATATTGTTATTTCTGACGTCAATATGCCTGACAAAACAGGCCTAGAAATGATACAGGAGATGAAGAACATTCTACCAGATAGCTATTATATCCTTCTATCTGGGTATCAGGAATTTGACTATGTAAAAAAAGCGATGAACCTCAGCGTGGTCGATTATCTGGTTAAACCAGTGGATAAGTCGAATTAGGCAATCTACTTGAAAAAATTGCCACTCAACTAGGTGAAAAAATCGAAGAACCCTTAATTTTAAGTCAGAAACTAGATGAAGAGGCTCTTCTTGCTCACTTATCTCATAAAGAAAACTGGTGGATTGGACTGTCAAAAGATAAGCAGGGTGATTTTCTTATTCCATACTATGTGCTCGGACAAGATTGGCAAATTGTATTTGCTGATAGAGAGTTTGAGGGCTTGCTTGTTATACCTTTTGAGAAACCTTACCAAGAGAACTTTGAAAAATGGAAGTTGGATGTAGAGAAGGCTCTCTTCTATGGTTCAGTTAACCTGAATCAATCTGAAAGTCTATTTTCTTATTATGAACCGATCTACCGAGTTATTATCCAAGGAAATCTCCAACAGATTATTGATGAATTGACCTTGCTTGAACAGATTGTTTTAGAGAATACGCCAAGAGTTTCGATTACTAAGCAGCTGTTTACCCAATTTATTATGGATGTTTTCCATCTTTTTGAACATCTGAAAGCAGATGATATGACGGATATTGTCAAGAGAATACATGCTATTGTTGATTTTGAAGAATTAGTTGCTTTTACCAAGGAAACCTTGACGTCCTTCTTTGGACAATATCGAATGAATGAAAATGTAGTTAGTGTCTTAGAAGTAATTGGTAGAGATTATCAAAAGGAGCTATCTCTAAAGGATATTAGTAAGGATCTCTTTATTAATCCAGTTTATCTAGGACAGTTGATTAAAAAGGAAACTAATTCTACATTTGCAGAGCTCCTAAATAAGCAACGGATTAAAGCAGCTCAGCAACTCTTGCTATCAACCAATGATAGTATTGAGGATATTTGCTATACAGTTGGTTATAGTAACGTAGGTTATTTTTATAAAGTGTTTCGAAAACTTTGTGGCAAGTCTCCAAAGGCCTATCGAAAACAGATTGAGGTAACTGTATAAGAATTGTCTTGCATCTGTAAAAATGCTATAATACTAATAATCATTTTAGGAGGTTATCCTTATGCAAAAGAAACCAATTTATCTTTGGGTTTTACTAATTTTATCAGCCGTGCTTTCGGCTTTATCACTATTTGGAGTTTTGTCACCAGTTCCTACTGCAGATAGCATGGCTGGACTTGAAACATCAGGAGTAGACGCAACTTATGCTCAGGAATTAGTTGCATATACGATTAAAGTGACGGAACATTCCCACTCTGTTTCAACATTATCTTAGTTATTTTGTCAGCTATCTTGGTTACTGTAGCCTTGGTTTTCTTAGTTCGTCAAAATATCCAATTAGCAAATTATACTTATGTAGCTTATGTTTTGGTTGCTATTGTTGGCTCTATTTATAATTTTATGGGAGTACAGGATGCGATTTTACTGTTTACTGAACCAAACGTTCGATTCGGCGCAGAACTTGGTGCAAAAGGGGCTACAATTTTGGGAATTGTCATTAATGTTATTTTTCTAGGCCTTGTATTTTATAAGATATGGCAGCAACAAAAAGAAGTAACAGAATCTCAAGAAGAAGAACTCGTCTAAGAGTTGACAAAGGATGACTATCAAGATACAATCTTGGTAGTTATTTTTTGGATTCGAGAAAGAGGGAGGGAAAGATGAAAAAAATTTCCTTAGTTTATATCAGTTTGAGTGGGAATACTGAAAGTTTCGTAACACGTTTAAAAACTTATTTGATGGAGCAGTATAAGAATATTGATGTTGAGAAGATTGACATCAAAGAGTTGGTCAAGGAAGAACGAGGATTCTATGAAATGTCAAATCCTTTTGTCACTTTTTTACCAACTTATTTAGAAGGTGGGAATGGTGTTGACAATGGAGATGTAGAAATCCTAACGACTCCTGTAGGTGATTTTATCGCCTATGGTGACAATGCTAGTAAGTGTTTTGGTGTTGTAGGGTCAGGGAATCGAAACTTCAATAACCAATACTGTCTAACTGCAAAACAATACAGTCAACGCTTTGGATTTCCTGTACTAGCTGATTTTGAAATGCGTGGTATGCTGGGAGATATCAAGAAGGTTGCAAGCATTATTGCAGAGCTCTACGAACTTGAGGTTTAATAAGAGGTAGACTTTCTAAGCTAGAATTTTAGCCTATGGATCGTAGAATTATTTCAAAAGAGAACAGTTCAAATGAGTAAACTACAGAAAT
>BNJT01001102.1_pt1 | contig 16774 bp, 31 predicted proteins | sample 8540491 | NCBI WGS metagenome assembly BNJT01 (sample SAMD00202455, study PRJDB9452) | human saliva metagenome | host: Homo sapiens
ATTGGTTTATCGTAAGCAGTTGCAGACGCAGGTAAGGTTTTAAACCCTATTGATATCCTTTTACCCTAATAAAAAGCAGTATGCATAGCATACTGCTTTTTTTCTTCTAGCGTTCTCGCAATGCCTGCTTCATTCTAGTAATCGGTTTGATCAAGTATTGGAACACAGTTTTTCTCACCAGTTTTCACGTCAACTGTTGCCACCATACCTGGAATAATTGGCATTTCTTTTCCATCCTTATCCAATAGTTTGCTGCCAGAAGTTTGAACCAAAAATGCGGTAATATACATTATTCATATTCAATTTCAAATCACCGGTATTGCGTTTCTCATCACCAATGTATCCGGACTAATCAAAAATAACTTTACCCTCCAGACCGCCATAAATAGCATAATCATAAGCCGTTAATTTCACTACAGCAGGTAACCCTGGTCGAATGAAGGCCACGTCATTCGGGCGGATATAGGCTTCAACCAAAAGGTTATCCTCAATTGGTACAATTTCTAAAATATCCTGTCCAGCATTGACCACACCACCAATAGTATTGATACGGATATTTTTTTCACAATACCTTTCATCGGTGCACGAATTTGTGAACGATCAACCGGGTCAGCACGCATGGCCATGTTTTTCCTTAGCTTGTGCAAGCTCAGCTTCGGTTTTAACCAATTCGTTACTTGCATCTGTCGTATAACGGTTTTTGGCGCTCAGTGATTTGTACAGCCAAATCCTGTGAATCACGTTGCATACGCAATAGCTCAACCTGAGACATAACACCTCTTTGAACCATAGGACTGACAATTGAAATCTGTTTGTCCAAAGCCGCCTTACTTTGCCGCAAACCGGAAACTTGCTCTTCCATTGCCTTACGTCGAGAAATATAGGCAGCTTCTTCACGTTTTTTCAACTCAGAAGAAATGCCTTCAGGAAAAAGTCAATTTACTATTGTAGGCTTCAGCTTTCAGACGGGCAGCCATTGCTTCCAAATTTTTCTACTTTTTGCCTGACTTTTCGCGCAAAAATGGCCGAACTTCTAGTATCGTCCAGCTTCAAGAGGACTTGCCCTTTTTCAACAGTATCACCTTCTTTAACCAACATTTCTTGAACAGTTCCTGGGTCTAAGCTCTGCACAATCTGTTCACGACTACTCGGAATAATCCTTCCCTGTCCTTGTGCCACTTCTTCAAGCGGACTGAAATAAGCCCATACAATAAAAACAATGACAAAAAGACAGAAACAAACTGATAACTGCAAAAATAGCCCGTATGTTTTTTTCAGACTGTAAAGCTGCACTTAAATCATTAATCAGCTTTTAAATCTTCTTGATCGATATGTTCCGGTTGCTGATTTGACATATTATTTCCCTTTTTCCTTATTTTTCAGCTGCAACCTGTGCCGCTTTTTTTGAGCTTGCGCCTGTACTGCTTGAGCTTGATGTTCTTCGTTCTCACGCAGTTTTGCAATCACTGCATCGCGAGGCCCGTCGATAATGACACGGCCGTTATCAACCACCACAACGCGATTAACCATAGGTAAAACTTGTAAACGGTGTGTAACAACAACAACGGTTTTATCATGTGCCCATTGAGCCAAAACACCCAAGGCCTGACGCTCTGTCTGTTCATCCAAACCAGTTGTTGGTTCATCCAACAATACTACGCGAGGATGAGAAAGCGTCAAACGTGCCAACGATACAATTTGTTTTTTGTCCACCCTGAAAGTCCTAAACTGTCTTCACCCAAAGGCATATCCAAACCTTTAGGATGATTACGAACAAGCTGATCCAAATGGAAATTGTGCAATGCCCCCAGCAATTCCTGATCAGTTGAATACCCATTCATACGGCCCAAGTCCAAGTTCTCGCAATGTACCGAGGAATAATCTTGGAGATTGATTCAGCAAAGCAACTTTATCACGCAGAAAATTCGGATCAATTTGGCGGATGTCCACGTTATCCAGCAAAAATATTACCGCCTGTCGGATCATACAGGCCACTGGCCAACTTTAATAAAGTACTTTTTACCGCTGCCAATCCGTCCTAAAATGGCAACTTTCTCACCAGGGCGGATGATCAGATTAAGATTAGAGATAGCAGGTTGTGTGTCTTCATTGTATTTTGAATACAACATTGTCAAAAGTAAGCTGTCCCTGAACTTGATCAGGTGTTACATAGGCACGCTCAGGGTCACGCTCAATCGGTCTTTCCACAATCGCATTAATACCATGAAGCGCATTTTTTTCGCCTGCTGGAAGCGTATAGCCAATCCGGCAATTTTGCCTAATGAAGAGAGTGCACGACCGGAAAGGATAACTGAAGCAATCACCGCACCCATAGTAATACGGGCTTCAACAACGCTATCATGAATTAAATAAGTACCCTAGCACAACCAAACCTACAGTATTAAGCTGCTGTAGGCCCTACGGTAAAGTTGGATACAAACTCATTAATTTCTTTAACTTTCATTGAGCTGGCTGCCGTCACCGCATTCAACTTATCCCAACGCTGCTGTGCCCAATTAGTCGCATTGTTGACTTTTAAGTGTTTCGATACCTTCTACGGCTTCAACAGCCAAACCTTGACGTTGTGAGCTTTCTTTCATACTTTTCATTAATGCGTTTAGCCAACATAGGCTGAACCGCAAAAAGAAACCACAATTACCAAAAATACAGGTGATGATTGGTACGATTACAAGTTTTCCGCCAATAATGAATATTACCAACAAGAAAAGTAACAAAAACGGCGCATCAACCAAAACCAACAAACTAGCACTAGTCATAAATTCACGTACAGCTTCAAAAATCCCGCAAATTATTGGCATATGAACCAGATGAAATCGGGCGCTCAATCAGACGTAAAGCCATCACACGTCTGAACAACGCAGAGCTAATAATTAAATCTGCCTTTTTACCCGCAATATCTGTCAGACGCGAACGTATCATTTTACCGATAAACTCAAAGACAATCGCCAAAAAAATACGCCAATACTCAGTACCCACAAAGTAGAGTAAGTCTGATTTGGAATTACACGGTCATATACATTCATGACATACAGCGAACTGACCAATGCCAAAAATATTGATAAGGAACGATGCTAAGATTACTTGGTAATAATACTTTTTAAACCGTCCAATCACTTTCCAAAACCATGCTTTGGGTAAATGGTACTCTGGCAACTCAGAGCGGTGGTCTGCAGTCAACTGGGTTTAATGAACCAACAAAAACCCAAATATTGAGTTTCAAGCTCTTTATGGCTGACTTCATGTGCCGGCGCATCCCCAGAACGGATGACATAAACACGCTCTTCTCCTCGCCCCTTTTACCTCACTGACAACTGCCGCTTCATCATTGTGGAGAATAATGACTACAGGCATCGCAAGTGAAGGTATTTCAATCAATTTGCGCCGGGAAATATGGTTTTCAAACCCATAACTGCGTAAAACTTCACTCAGTGATTGGATATTGGCATTTAAATTTCGTTCTCTAGCAATGTTTGCCGCAAGTGCCTCTTCTGCAACAGGTTGATTAAGCAATTTTGTTGCAATGGCTAAATGTTTAATAATTGAATTCATAAAATCTATCTACAAAAATAACGACAAATCAAAAATGGCCGTTTGCATTAAAAATCCGGCACTTTAGCCCACTTGGCCAAGCTGGCTTTTGGCAAGCAGATACGCAACTGCTGCATCACGGTAGTCGTTTTGCGCCTCAACATAGTTGGTTTCAGTTGCCGCCAGTTCAGCATACGAACCCAAGACATCCAACAATGTTCGATTTGCAATATAAAACTGTTGCTCATAGTCTTTGGCTACTTTGGATTGAGTTGCAATCAATAGTTTCGCAATTTTGGCACGACGTTCATTCTGCTTCATATCCACTTTTTGCTGTTTCTGCACGCTCTTGAATATCTCGTAACAATTCATCTGAACGCGATTTTTGCCGACAGTGCTACCGCATGGCTTTTTTGACAGCATAATCAGAAGATTTATTATAAAAATCCCAACTCATTGTTACAGCAATACTTTCTATCGCGATGCGTCGCACTGCCTTCCAAATTAATGGAGGGGTATCTTGAGGCCTTGTTTACCTTAATATCAGATAATGCGCTGTTGTATTCCGACTCCTGCGCTTTCACGCTTGGATGTTCTTTCGCCTGCGCCTTATCAAAAAGAAGCAATCAACTGATCCGCATTCTGCTTGCCAAATGGATCGACAATATCTTTCTCAGTTAATTTCTTAGTACTGTATTTATTCAGCTTGCTCAAAGCCACTGATAAAGTTTTTTTGCAAATTAGCTTCATTCGACAAAGCCTGCAAATAGCGAGATTCTGCTTGAGTCTTTTCCGAACGGCGACCTGGATCATATTTACTAATAATACGTAAATCAGCCAAAAATTTTTTTCATGGCGTTTGATGTTTCTCTTAGCAATCGCTATTGACTCTTTCGCACGTAATGCAGTCAGATAAAGCGTACTGATTGTATTGGCTAACTCCTCTCGGGTCTCATAATATTTATATTGGTAATACGCCATTTTATGCTTGTCGCGTTCGACAGCAGCCTGAATACCGCCCCAAGCATACAGAATTCAAGCGCGATTTAATCCCTAAATCATCGCGCATTTTGGAATTGTCTGAAGTATGCCGTTGAGCCAAAAACATTTTGCCCTGTTAAAGAAAACGTCGGGTAATGCCCGGCCTTTGAGGCTTTCATGTCATTGTAGGCACCCTCTGTATTGGCATTAGCTTCCTGTAATGTCGGGTCGTTTTGCAGCGAATAACGAAGTATATCGACCAATTCCACTGCGAAAGCTGAAGGTGATTGCAAAATGCCATACAGTAGCAATGCAATAAACTTCTGATGGGGATTTTTCATAAACAAATTTCTCTTTTTAGTGCAGAAAATAAGACTTTTTCACTTTAGAAATTATAAATCAAATTAGTTAAATAAAGTACAAAAATACAAGGTTTTCAGACGGCCTCAATGTGTAAAGCAGATACGCACCCGAAGGTGCGTTTTTCTAATAGATGTTACAAATTAAGCAATGGTGATATCTGAATCAACCCAAAGTTCATTAGAACCAGTGTTGTAAACATTATAAGTATTGCCTTCATGAGTAACTTGTGAGCTTGCAGCTTTGCTAATACCACTTAAGGTCACTTTATCGCCCGCATCACCATCAACAATTAACACGTTGTTATGAGATTTACCACTTGCATCAACAGTTGCTTTAGCACTGTGGTTTCGATCAACATCGCTTGCGCTGATAGTAACTGAGTTGTTTGACGTGCCGGTAATATCAATTTTTCTCAAAATTAGAGATCATTGAAATAGTGGTTGTAATCGCTTTGCCATCTCGGTTCACAAATTGAAGTGTATCGAAATCACTGCCTCCATCAATAGATGCTCTGGTATTAATCGTACTAGATGTTCTCACGATGTCATCACCAGCCCCCATATTGATTGTTGGATTACCACCAGCTAAATAGAAGAACCCATTGCCTGTCTCACGCGCTTCAAGGATATCATTACCAGCTCCCATATTTATAGTACCAGCAATGTTTTTGAAACTCGCGAAGTCATTACCGTCCCCCATATCAAGTGTATTGCTACGGTATTGAACCCCAGTTGCATAGACAGAATCATCACCGCTACCAGTAGTTAGGGCTAGATCTAATCAACGCACCCAAGTCACCAGTACCACCTTTTAGTACCGATTAAGATAACATCATTTTTCGTTGCCGTAACTCTCATTGGTACTGCCTGCAAAAACGACGGTAGTAGGTGTAAGCAACATCCTTAGATACAGAGTTACCTGCTAAGTCTGTTTCAACTACAGAGTAATGTACTTTCTTCGCTGTTGCACCTGAAGCAATACCCGTAGCAAACTCAAACTCACCATTGGCATTTGCTTTTACCACTTCTATTATTGATAGAAATTGTTGAATTTTTTTCTCAGCTGTTCCGATTAAATTCATACTACCATCAATAATCGCATGGAATTCACCTGCTTTTTGGTCAAGCGTCATATTTAAGGTGTCGCTGGTTGATGCCGCATTACCTTTCACACGAGCTTGTAAGCTGCATGCAATACCACCCACTTTGGTGTTGTTTGGTAAGGTAAACGAGTTACCAGAACCAGAATTCCAAGTTTGACCGCCGTCTGTACTGTATTCCCATTCAGAACCTGATGGAATACCAGACACGTTAACTTGACCATTTCTAGTATAGTTATCGTTATTAGACGCACCGGTATCTTGAGCTAATGATAGTTCAAGTTTAACAACCTTATTGTTACCTGCCGGTTGAGTCACAACCGCACTTTCGTTGCCTGCAGGGTCTTTCGCCTGAGCCGTCACTGGAGGCCATCTTTCACTTTGTCTTGTGGAATGGTCGTGCTGCTCTGACCTGCTTCAACATTTGGTAACGTTGTAGGGTTGCTTGAAGTCCAGCTACCATCTGCATTTTTGGTTAAAGTCACTTTTTCAGGCGTATCAGAACCTTCAGGAGTTACCGTTACTTCTACAGTATCACCTGCTTCTGCATCGCTTGGTACTTTCACAGTGACTGAACCATCTTCTGTAGATGGGGTTACCTCTAGTGCACTTGGTGCAGTCGTGTCAGGATTATTACCCGCATTCGCTGTACCTTCATTACTAATGTTACCTGCATTATCAGTTGCTTTCGCTTTTACTGGCGAACCATCTTGCACTTTATCTGCTGGAATCGTCGCTTTACCAGTTGCTGGCTCTACCGCAACATCTGGGTTATTCGAAGTCAAGTGCCGTCTGTACCTTTAGTAATGGTTACAGTTTTCGGTGTACCCGCTTCATCAGTGTAGCTCACCTCTACAGACTTGGTATCCTCATCTGCAGGAGGAGTCACTCTACTGAACCGTTGTCTTTTGCTTCAACAGTCGGTTTTATCCGGTGCAGTCGTATCAGGGTTGTTACCTGCATTAGCTTTGCTTTCTCTACTGCCTACACCCCGACCATTAGCTGCATTAGCTCCCACCTCAGAGCCATCTTGTACTTTATCCGCTGGGATAGTTGCTTTACCAGTTGCTGACTCTACCACAACATCTGGGTTGTCCGAAGTCCAAGTACCATCTTCACCTTTCGTTAAGGTTGCAGTTTTTGGTTTTACCTGCTTCATCGATATAACGTACTTTCATAGACTTAACGTATGGAGCTGCAGGAGGAGTAATTTCTACAGAACCATCTGTTTTTGCGGTTACTTCTGGCATTTCTGGAGAAAGATAAACTAACGGTACTCCGCTTTCATTACCTGCAGGATCTTTCGCCTGAACATGTACATCAGCAAATCCTTTAAGCTTATTAGCTGGAATAATAGTAGTATTATTACCTACATCAACACTCGGCACATTCTCTGGTTTATCTGAAATCCAGCTACCGTCCTGTTGTTTAGTCAAAGTAGCTAAAGTCTCAGCAGAAGCCTCAGTATCTGGTTCAAAACCATCACCTTTATAAATTCTTCGTTCAATTACAACAAAATCTCCAACTTCAGCGTCATTTGGCATTGTTACTCTTACAGAACGATCTTCTAATGCCTCCGCTTCCGGCATGCCTGGCGGAAGATCCGGATTACTAACCGCATGTTCAGTAGCTTCTTCGCCTTTGTTTCCTGCATTATCAGTTGCTGAGGCTTTCACTAGAGAGCCATCTTTCACTTTATCTGCTGGAAGTGTTATTTTGCCGGTCTCTGAATCTGGCAAGATAACATCTGGATTGGTCAAGAGATCAAATGGTTCAGATGGTATCCAACCCTCATTAGCATCTTTAATAATAGTTACTGTTTGTGGATTACCCTCTTCATCGATGTAGTTCACCTCAACAGATTTAGTATCTTCATCTGCTGGAGGGGTAATTTCAACAGTACCATTAATTTTCGCTTCAATAGTTGGTTTACCAGGTGCAGTTTTATCTGCATTTTCACCCGCTTGAGCTGTTATCGGTGCACTGTCGTTACCAGACGGATCTTTCGCCTGTGCAGTCACTTCAGAACCATCTTTCACTTTATCTTGTGGAATAGTGGTGCTGTCTTTGCCTGCTTCAACGTTTGGCACTGTTTCAGGTTTGTCTGATGTCCAGCTGCCGTCTGCCTGTTTGGTCAAGGTCACTTTTTTTCTGGGGTGTCAGAACCTTCAGGGGTAACTGTCACTTCTACAGTATCACCTGCTTGGGCATCACCAGGCACTTTCACAGCCACTGAGCCATCGGTAGTTGATGGGGTCACTTCTGGTGCGCTTGGTGCAGTCGTGTCAGGGATTATTACCTGCATTCGCTGTACCTTCTTCACCTGCATTACCCGCAGTGTCAGTCGCTTTCGCAGTCACCGGTGAGCCATCTTTTACTTTATCTGCTGGGATGGTTGCTTTGCCGGTCGCTGGGTCTACCGCAACATCTGGGTTGTTTGAAGTCCAGTTGCCATCTTCACCTTTGGTTAATGTAGCAGTTTTCGGTGTACCCGCTTCATCGGTGTAGCCCACTTCTACAGACTTGGTATCCGCATCTGCAGGAGGTGTCACTTCTACTGAACCGTTGTCTTTTGCTTCAACAGTCGGTTTAGCCGGTGCAGTGGTGTCAGGAGCCGCAGCGTTATTACCTGCGTTGGCTTTAACCGGAGTGCTTTCGTTACCAGACGGATCTTTCGCCTGTGCAGTCACTTCAGAACCATCTTTCACTTTGTCTTGTGGAATAGTGGTGCTGTCTTTGCCCTGCTTCAACGCTTGGTACTGTTTTCAGGTTTTGTCTGATGTCCAGCTGCCGTCTGCCTGTTTGGTCAAGGTCACTTTTTCTGGGGTGTCAGAACCTTCAGGGTAACTGTCACTTCTACAGTATCACCTACTTCTGCATCGCTAGGCACTTTCACAGCCACTGAGCCATCGGTAGTAGATGGGGTCACTTCCGGTGCGCTTGGTGCAGTCGTATCAGGATTATTACCTGCATTCGCTGTACCTTCTTCACCCGCATTACCCGCAGTGTCCGTTGCTTTCGCAGTCACTGGAGAGCCATCTTTCACTTTATCTGCTGGGATGGTTGCTTTGCCAGTCGCTGGGTCTACTGCAACATCTGGGTTGTTTGAAGTCCAAGTACCATCTTCACCTTTGGTTAAGGTAGCAGTTTTCGGTGTACCTGCTTCATCGGTGTAGCCCACTTCTACAGACTTGGTATCCGCATCTGCCGGAGGAGTCACTTCTACTGAACCGTTGTCTTTCGCTTCAACAGTCGGTTTAGCCGGTGCAGTCGTGTCAGGATTATTACCCGCATTCGCTGTGCCTTCTTCACCGGTGTTACCTGCGTTGTCAGTTGCTTTCGCTGTCACCGGAGAGCCATCTTTCACTTTATCTGCCGGGATGGTTGCTTTGCCGGTCGCTGGGTCTACCGCAACATCCGGGTTGTTTGAAGTCCAGTTGCCGTCGTCACCTTTAGTCAAGGTTGCTGTTTTCGGGGTACCTGCTTCATCGGTGTAGCCCACTTCTACAGACTTGGTATCCGCATCTGCAGGAGGTGTCACTTCCACTGAACCGTTGTCTTTCGCTTCAACAGTCGGTTTTGGCCGGTGCAGTCGTGTCAGGATTATTACCTGCATTCGCTGTGCCTTCTTCACCGGTGTTACCTGCGTTGTCAGTTGCTTTCGCTGTCACCGGAGAGCCATCTTTCACTTTATCTGCCGGGATGGTTGCTTTGCCGGTCGCTGGGTCTACCGCAACATCCGGGTTGTTTGAAGTCCAGTTGCCGTCGTCACCTTTAGTCAAGGTTGCTGTTTTCGGGTACCTGCTTCATCGGTGTAGCCCACTTCTACAGACTTGGTATCCGCATCTGCAGGAGGTGTCACTTCCACTGAACCGTTGTCTTTCGCTTCAACAGTCGGTTTGGCCGGTGCAGTCGTGTCAGGATTATTACCTGCATTCGCTGTGCCTTCTTCACCGGTGTTACCTGCGTTGTCAGTTGCTTTTCGCTGTCACCGGAGAGCCATCTTTCACTTTATCTGCCGGGATGGTTGCTTTGCCGATCGCTGGGTCTACCGCAACATCTGGGTTGTTTGAAGTCCAGTTGCCATCTTCACCTTTGGTTAATGTAGCAGTTTTTCGGTGTACCTGCTTCATCGGTGTAGCCCACTTCTACAGACTTGGTATCCGCATCTGCAGGAGGTGTCACTTCCACTGAGCCGTTGTCTTTCGCTTCAACAGTCGGTTTAGCCGGTGCAGTCGTGTCAGGAGCCGCAGCGTTATTACCTGCGTTGGCTTTAACCGGAGTGCTTTCGTTACCAGACGGATCTTTCGCCTGTGCAGTTACTTCAGAACCATCTTTCACTTTGTCTTGTGGAATAGTGGTGCTGTCTTTGCCTGCTTCAACGCTTGGTACTGTTTCAGGTTTGTCTGATGTCCAGCTGCCGTCTGCCTGTTTGGTCAAGGTCACTTTTTCTGGGGTGTCAGAACCTTCAGGGGTAACGGTCACTTCTACAGTATCACCTACTTGGGCATCGCTAGGCACTTTCACAGCCACTGAGCCATCGGTAGTCGATGGGGTCACTTCCGGTGCGCTTGGTGCAGTCGTGTCAGGATTATTACCTGCATTCGCTGTACCTTCTTCACCTGCATTACCCGCAGTGTCCGTTGCTTTCGCAGTCACTGGAGAGCCATCTTTCACTTTATCTGCCGGGATGGTTGCTTTGCCAGTCGCTGGGTCTACTGCAACATCTGGGTTGTTTGAAGTCCAAGTACCATCTTCACCTTTGGTTAAGGTAGCAGTTTTTCGGTGTACCTGCTTCATCGGTGTAGCCCACTTCTACAGACTTGGTATCCGCATCTGCCGGAGGAGTCACTTCTACTGAACCGTTGTCTTTCGCTTCAACAGTCGGTTTTAGCCGGTGCAGTCGTGTCAGGATTATTACCCGCATTCGCTGTGCCTTCTTCACCGGTGTTACCTGCGTTGTCAGTTGCTTTCGCTGTCACCGGAGAGCCATCTTTCACTTTATCTGCCGGGATGGTTGCTTTGCCGGTCGCTGGGTCTACCGCAACATCCGGGTTGTTTGAAGTCCAGTTGCCGTCGTCACCTTTAGTCAAGGTTGCTGTTTTCGGGGTACCTGCTTCATCGGTGTAGCCCACTTCTACGAGACTTGGTATCCGCATCTGCAGGAGGTGTCACTTCCACTGAACCGTTGTCTTTCGCTTCAACAGTCGGTTTGGCCGGTGCAGTCGTGTCAGGATTATTACCTGCATTCGCTGTGCCTTCTTCACCGGTGTTACCTGCGTTGTCAGTTGCTTTCGCTGTCACCGGAGAGCCATCTTTCACTTTATCTGCCGGGATGGTTGCTTTTGCCGGTCGCTGGGTCTACCGCAACATCCGGGTTGTTTGAAGTCCAGTTGCCGTCGTCACCTTTAGTCAAGGTTGCTGTTTTCGGGGTACCTGCTTCATCGGTGTAGCCCACTTCTACAGACTTGGTATCCGCATCTGCAGGAGGTGTCACTTCCACTGAACCGTTGTCTTTCGCTTCAACAGTCGGTTTGGCCGGTGCAGTCGTGTCAGGATTATTACCTGCATTCGCTGTGCCTTCTTCACCGGTGTTACCTGCGTTGTCAGTTGCTTTTCGCTGTCACCGGAGAGCCATCTTTCACTTTATCTGCCGGGATGGTTGCTTTGCCAGTTGCTGGGTCCACCGCAACATCTGGGTTGCTTGAAGTCCAGTTGCCGTCGTTACCTTTCGTCAAGGTTGCTGTTTTTCGGTGTACCCGCTTCATCGGTGTAGCTCACTTCTACAGACTTGGTATCCGCATCTGCCGGAGGAGTCACTTCTACTGAGCCGTTGTCTTTTTGCTTCAACAGTCGGTTTTGGCCGGTGCAGTCGTGTCAGGAGCCGCAGCGTTATTGCCTGCGTTGGCTTTAACTGGGGTGCTTTCGTTACCAGACGGATCTTTCGCCTGTGCAGTAACTTCAGAACCATCTTTCACTTTGTCTTGTGGAATAGTGGTGCTGTCTTTGCCTGCTTCAACGCTTGGCACTGTTTCAGGTTTGTCTGATGTCCAGCTGCCGTCTGCCTGTTTTGGTCAAGGTCACTTTTTTCTGGAGTGTCAGAACCTTCAGGGTTACCGTTACTCTACAGTATCACCTACTTGGGCATCGCCAGGTACTTTCACAGCCACCGAGCCATCGGTAGTAGATGGGGTCACTTCCGGTGCGCTTGGTGCAGTCGTGTCAGGATTATTACCTGCATTCACTGTACCTTCTTCACCTGCATTACCCGCAGTGTCCGTTGCTTTCGCAGTTACTGGGGAGCCATCTTTCACTTTATCTGCTGGGATGGTTGCTTTGCCAGTCGCTGGGTCTACCGCAACATCTGGGTTGTTTTGAAGTCCAGTTGCCGTCTTCACCTTTAGTCAAGGTTGCTGTTTTCGGTGTACCTGCTTCATCGGTGTAGCTCACTTCTACAGACTTGGTATCCGCATCTGCAGGAGGAGTCACTTCCACTGAGCCGTTGTCTTTTGCTTCAACAGTCGGTTTGGCCGGTGCAGTCGTGTCAGGAGCCGCAGCGTTATTGCCTGCGTTGGCTTTAACTGGGGTGCTTTCGTTACCCGCAGGGTCTTTCGCTTTCGCAGAAACTTCAGAACCATCTTTCACTTTGTCTTGTGGAATAGTGGTGCTGTCTTTACCTGCTTCAACGCTTGGTACTGTTTCAGGTTTGTCTGATGTCCAGCTGCCGTCTGCCTGTTTGGTCAAGGTCACTTTTTTTCTGGGGTGTCAGAACCTTCAGGAGTCACTGTTACTTCTACAGTGTCACCTGCTTGGGCATCGCCAGGTACTTTCACAGTCACTGAGCCATCGGTAGTTGATGGGGTCACTTCCGGTGCGCTTGGTGCAGTCGTGTCAGGAGTCGCAGCGTTATTGCCTGCGTTGGCTTTTTAACTGGGGTGCTTTCGTTACCAGACGGATCTTTCGCCTGTGCAGTTACTTCAGAACCATCTTTCACTTTGTCTTGTGGAATAGTGGTGCTGTCTTTGCCTGCTTCAACGCCTGGTACTGTTTCAGGTTTGTCTGATGTCCAGCTGCCGTCTGCCTGTTTGGTCAGGGTCACTTTTTCTGGGGTGTCAGAACCTTCAGGAGTCACTGTTACTTCTACAGTATCACCTGCTTGGGCATCGCCAGGTACTTTCACAGCCACTGAGCCATCGGTAGTAGATGGGGTCACTTCCGGTGCGCTTGGTGCAGTCGTGTCAGGATTATTACCTGCATTCGCTCTACCTTCTTCACCTGCATTACCCGCAGTGTCAGTCGCTTTTGCAGTCACCGGAGAGCCATCTTTCACTTTATCTGCCGGGATGGTTGCTTTGCCAGTCGCTGGGTCTACCGCAACATCTGGGTTGTTTGAAGTCCAGTTGCCATCTTCACCTTTGGTTAATGTAGCAGTTTTTCGGTGTACCTGCTTCATCGGTGTAGCTCACTTCTACAGACTTGGTATCCGCATCTGCAGGAGGTGTCACTTCTACTGAACCGTTGTCTTTTGCTTCAACAGTCGGTTTAGCCGGTGCAGTGGTGTCAGGAGCCGCAGCGTTATTACCTGCGTTGGCTTTAACCGGAGTGCTTTCGTTACCAGACGGATCTTTCGCCTGTGCAGTCACTTCAGAACCATCTTTCACTTTGTCTTGTGGAATAGTGGTGCTGTCTTTGCCTGCTTCAACGCTTGGTACTGTTTCAGGTTTGTCTGATGTCCAGCTGCCGTCTGCCTGTTTGGTCAAGGTCACTTTTTCTGGGGTGTCAGAACCTTCAGGGGTAACGGTCACTTCTACAGTATCACCTACTTCGCATCGCTAGGCACTTTCACAGCCACTGAGCCATCGGTAGTAGATGGGGTCACTTCCGGTGCGCTTGGTGCAGTCGTATCAGGATTATTACCCTGCATTCGCTGTACCTTCTTCACCCGCATTACCCGCAGTGTCCGTTGCTTTCGCAGTCACTGGAGAGCCATCTTTCACTTTATCTGCTGGGATGGTTGCTTTTGCCAGTCGCTGGGTCTACTGCAACATCTGGGTTGTTTGAAGTCCAAGTACCATCTTCACCTTTTGGTTAAGGTAGCAGTTTTTCGGTGTACCTGCTTCATCGGTGTAGCCCACTTCTACAGACTTGGTATCCGCATCTGCCGGAGGAGTCACTTCTACTGAACCGTTGTCTTTCGCTTCAACAGTCGGTTTAGCCGGTGCAGTCGTGTCAGGATTATTACCCGCATTCGCTGTGCCTTCTTCACCGGTGTTACCTGCGTTGTCAGTTGCTTTCGCTGTCACCGGAGAGCCATCTTTCACTTTATCTGCCGGGATGGTTGCTTTGCCGGTCGCTGGGTCTACCGCAACATCCGGGTTGTTTGAAGTCCAGTTGCCGTCGTCACCTTTAGTCAAGGTTGCTGTTTTCGGGTACCTGCTTCATCGGTGTAGCCCACTTCTACAGACTTGGTATCCGCATCTGCAGGAGGTGTCACTTCCACTGAACCGTTGTCTTTCGCTTCAACAGTCGGTTTGGCCGGTGCAGTCGTGTCAGGATTATTACCCTGCATTCGCTGTGCCTTCTTCACCGGTGTTACCTGCGTTGTCAGTTGCTTTCGCTGTCACCGGAGAGCCATCTTTCACTTTATCTGCCGGGATGGTTGCTTTGCCGGTCGCTGGGTCTACCGCAACATCCGGGTTGTTTGAAGTCCAGTTGCCGTCGTCACCTTTAGTCAAGGTTGCTGTTTTCGGGGTACCTGCTTCATCGGTGTAGCCCACTTCTACAGACTTGGTATCCGCATCTGCAGGAGGTGTCACTTCCACTGAACCGTTGTCTTTCGCTTCAACAGTCGGTTTGGCCGGTGCAGTCGTGTCAGGATTATTACCTGCATTCGCTGTGCCTTCTTCACCGGTGTTACCTGCGTTGTCAGTTGCTTTCGCTGTCACCGGAGAGCCATCTTTCACTTTATCTGCCGGGATGGTTGCTTTGCCGGTCGCTGGGTCTACCGCAACATCCGGGTTGTTTGAAGTCCAGTTGCCGTCGTCACCTTTGGTTAAGGTTGCGGTTTTCGGGGTACCTGCTTCATCGGTGTAGCCCACTTCTACAGACTTGGTATCCGCATCTGCAGGAGGTGTCACTTCCACTGAACCGTTGTCTTTTTGCTTCAACAGTCGGTTTGGCCGGTGCGGTCGTGTCTGTGCCGCCAGATGCCTTTCCACTATCATTTGCAGCAGCAATAATGCCGCCTACTGCTACCACTCCAGCTGCAACCCACAGCCAATTAGGATTAAATGCCCAAAATGGTGTAGCTACACTATTACCACCCTAACGCCTGTGGAGAAAATACTTCTTCTGCCAATAAGGTAACTGCATCACTTTCAACACCGCTTTGCGGTACATAGGCATAGTATTGTCCGTTTTTCTGCCTTACCCAAAAGTAATTCGGTATTGTTGCTCTCGTCATAGCCTTCCAGTACCAAATCGGATTCTTGATTAATATCGGTGCCTTCAAATGCAATGTGAAGGTCGTTACCAATGCGTTTGGTATCGATAGTTTCAGGAGCGTACTGGGTATTGTCGTCAACCAATTCGTAGTTCACATTTGGTTGAGCTTTTGATGATGACTTTTTTTATTTGCTGCATTCAATTTGACGGTTTCAACAGTTTTCGTTGCCACTATTGATTTTTACGCTGATATTCTTTTGACATGGATTTTCCCTTTATAAATTTGTTTAGCTGGCCGCGCAGGCTGTTTCGTTAATGCGTGAAATTGTGTGGGCTTGATGCTTGAGTTTTCTTTAATGCTTCTTGTGCTGTTGCTGCATCAACCTCTTTGATTTGAGGCACTGAAACGTTTGTTGCATCAATTTGGTAATAATGTACCGATTGTTCTGTTAGATTTACGTTGAGTTTTTGTTGTAGGTTTGGCTGCCACGTATTGGGCCTCCAAAGTTGCAGGCTTCGCGCAAATTTCTGTCTTTGCAAAACCACCTACTTGGAGAGATGACAGGTATTCACCATTAACTTTGATATTGACTGCGATTGGGTTTGCACCCGCATCGGCACGATAGAAGACCAAACCGGCTTGATTTACTTGCGGTTTAATTTGAGATGAGTGGTTGTCAAAGTTTGACCATCTGTTGTTACTTAATGTACAGGCAGACAGTACGGATACAGCTAAGGCTGCTGCAAGCGTTAGTTTTAAAAGTTGCATCATTTACATTCCTCGCAATTAAGCAATTAAATAGAATGGACATAAATCCACCCTCTGTTTTAGATATCATATGCAAATTACTTAACATAAAAATTTCAGCTTTACTTTACCATAACCTTCAATCACGCAACTCGCATATACCATTATTATATCTACCATTTGTAATAAAAATAACATGCTTATAAAAACTTTATAAATAGTAACTTGGGTTTTTATATTTAATCAGCATTTACAAAAATTTCATTAGTAAACAAACTTTATTTCACACATTTAACTAATATATTAAAAATATAATTATTTGAAATTTAATGTAATTTAAGAAAATCCAACTAACTGAGAAAAAAATAATTACCTTATTTATTATTAATATCTTTATAAAGATAATTAAGATTATATTGTAAAGAAACTTTTACAATAGACTTGAAATCTAAATATCCAATTTTTCCAATATTTCTCTTAAAACAACAGCATAAAAACTATAAACTATGATTTCCTGATAGCCCTCATTACTGGCGAAACATCATCTAAAACCATCCCTTGCTTAAACTCCAAACGTAAAAAAACCTGCT
>BNJT01001185.1_pt1 | contig 16766 bp, 14 predicted proteins | sample 8540491 | NCBI WGS metagenome assembly BNJT01 (sample SAMD00202455, study PRJDB9452) | human saliva metagenome | host: Homo sapiens
CGCTACTGGGTTTACAGCTGTTACATCTGCTACACCTTTTTACCCTGCATCATCCACAGCTTTTTTTGAACTGCTGGTAATGCTTTTGGATCATCAACATTATCAGGTTGTTTAGCGATTTCATCTAATTGTGCATCTGCTAATTTCTTAGCCTCTGCTTTAGCTGTTGCTTTTTCTTCGTCAGTTAAGTCGTCACGATCGTCGATTTCTCCATTTTTTTCGTAGCTAATTGATCAGCAATATCTTTCTTAGCTGCTTCTTTAGCTACTGGATTTACAGATTTAACATCCGCTACACCCTTATCTTTTTGCATTATCCACCGCAGTTTGAGCTGTTGTTGCTGCTTCTGGTGTGTCTGCATTGTCTGGTTGTGCGTTAATTTTAGCAAGTTCAGCATCTGCTAATTTTTGAGCTTCATCTTTAGCAGCTTTTTTCTCAGCATCTGTTAAATCTGTACGTTTGTCGATTTCAGAATTTTTAGCCGTTAAAGCATTCGCAATTGCTTCTTTAGCATTTTCTTTTGCTACTGGGTTAACTTTCCCAATCGCTGTAGTTCCAGCTGTTTTAGCTTGATCTACCGCATCGTTTGTTGTTGCTGCATCAATAGCTTTAGTTGCTTCTGCTGCTGCCGTATTATTTTTCGCGATAGCTGCATCTTTTTCTGCTTGTGTTAGATTTGGATTTGCTTTAATTGCATCTTCTTTAGCTTTACGAGCTGCTTCAACATCTGCTTTTGCTGCGTCTTTCTTAGCTACTACTGGGTTATCTGCTGCAATTGCACTTGTTCCTGCGTTTTTAGCCGTATCAAGAGCTGTTTTTGTAGTAGCATCATTAATTGCTGTTAATGCTTTTTCTTTATCAGCATTTACTTTAGCAACTGCTGCTGCTTTTTCTTCATCTGTAGCGTTTGGAGTAGCGTTAATTGCTGCAATTTTCTCAGTTGCTGCTGTTTTTACTGCATCAATCGCAGGTTGTTTATCTAATTTAGTGAAGTCTGTTAATGGTCTTACATCTTTAGAACCATCTTTATATGTTACTACTAAGTTGTTACCATCTTTTGTAATTGTATCAATCTTAGAATCTTTGTCGGTTACTTCTTGTCCACGTTTAGATTCTAAGTTTATCTTCATTTGTTTTAGAAAACTCAATCTTAACTTTCTCTTTAATTGAGTTAAACTCATCATCTGTTACTGCAGTTGGATCAGCTACTGCTACTTTATCTGCTTCTGCAACATCCGAAATTTCATATCTCTTAGCTTGTGATTTTAATACTAATGTAAATGCACCTGGATCGTTAGCGTATGTACCTGATGAAGCTCCATTTTCGATAATTGCATTATCCGTATCAGTTGCTGTAGCATAGCGAGTTACAATGCGGTATTCTCCATTTTCATCTGTTGGGAATTTACTTGCAGCCAATCCTGGAGTCTCTTTTGTCATCTTACCAGTAATTTTTACAGTTGCTGGTGTTGTAGTTTCTCCATCAATTTGTGTAAAAGTTGTATTATATTCGTTATCAATAACATTTGGATTAGTAGCTTCTACTGGTGATAACGGTTGATTTCCACCTTTTCTTATTGTTGCAAACTTGATTTTTCCTGAATCATCATTGTATTTAATATCAACATCAATATCTTCGTTCGCATAGATATAAACATCTTTTTTACCATCAACCGAATATGGAATCTCCACTGTTGGAGCTTGGTTTGTACGTGCAAAGTCAGTTAATGGTAATGTATCTGTAGATCCATCGTTATACGTTACCACCATATTATTAGCTACTTTTTCAACAGATTTAATCTTGTCGGCTTTATCGTCAACATTTTGACCTTGTTTCGCAACTAAGTTAGCATCTGTATTCGTTTTAGAATAGTGAAGTTTGATGTTTTCATTGTTTTCACCAACTAGTTTCTTAAACTCTGCATCTGTTACGTTATTAGCATCAACTACTGGGAACTTAGCAGATTCTTCTGCTGGAGTTGTAACATCATATTTTTGAGTTTGTGGCTTAAGCATGACACGGAAGGCATGGTCGTTAGCGGCATCCTTTCCAGAACCAGCGAATTTTGTTCCTTCGACATCTGTAACTGTCACATAACGCCAACCTAAAGGCAGCCCCTGTGGAGTTTCTCCTTTTGTTGCTGCGTCTAGTCTATCTTGTGATAAATTATCTACTGCCTTCGGAGTACCTGAGTATCTGATAACCGCTGGTGTCGCGTCCGATGCTGGTGTTTCAGTTTTAAACTCGTTTGCTGTATATCCATACTGAGTATTGATTTTATCAGTCTCACCGTCTACAGGTTTGAAAGCATTGCTTCCCCATTGTTCCAGTGTAGCTTTTGAAACCTTATCCGAATCATCTTTGATTTTAATATCAAACGAGTTCTCTTCTGCACCATAGACATAGATTTCTCGTTTAGCTTCATCTGAGTATGGAATCTCTACGACTGGATCGACGTTTGTACGTGCCACATTTGAAAGTGGAGTTTCATCTGTCGAATCGTCAGTATATGTTACTACTACTTTTTTGCTTGTAGTATCAACATCAATACTTTTTACTATTGAGTTTTGATTGTCTACAAGTTGTCCTTTTTTAGATTCTAATCTTGCATCTGTACTTGTTTTAGAATGTTCAATTTTAATCTGAGCTTTAATTTTAGCAATATCTGCTTCAGTTAAGCTATCAATATTTGAAACAGCAATCTTATCAGCATTTGATGCTGGCTCTTGGATGCTATATTTGTATGTTTGTGATTTAAGAACAATCTTAAAGTATCCCTCTGCATTTACACCACTTCCAGCAGCAGACATTGTAGAACCATCTTTTGCTGTTACACGAAGGTAACGATCCCCCATTGCAAAGTTTTGAGCTTCAGTTTTATTATAGGCAGGTTTACTCATGATAAGTTCATTCGGTTGCCCTGTCATTCTCACTGTTAATGGTGTATCTGTTTCTGTAGTGATCTTTTCGAAGTTATATCCATATCCATCTGTTACAGTTGTGTCATTTACAGTTGTGAACTTCTGATTTGATCCTTTTGTTATTTCAACAGATGTTACTTTGTTTGTTGCTGAGTTGATTTTAAATTCTACATTAGCCTCTTCTTTGTTATAAACATAGATTTCTTTTGTAGTATCATTTGAAAACTCTGTAGTGTAAGTAATATCACCTACAGTTTTTGCAGTTTCAGTACGGAAAGCATTGTTTTTGTCTAATGCTTGTCCATTACGTTCGTCTTTTGAACCTGAGTTTTCGATAGAGTTAGTACCAGCTGTTGGTTCAGTATTTTCTGCTGTTTTACCTACAGTTGGTTGTCCGTTAGTTGTGTCTACTACTGGAGTCTCTTTTTTCTCTACAGGTTTGTTTCTTAATCTAGCGTTAGCTGTAGTGACAAGTTTGCTGTAAGCTTGTTTTAGTTCAGCTTGAGTAGTTGCATTCGCTAATGTAGCTTTTGCAGCTTCTAAGTCAGCTTTTAATACTGCAACACTTTCTTCTGTTTTGTTATCGTAAGAACCGTTAGAAAGTTTTGTCTCAATTTCTGAAATATAGCTTTCAAGTTGGGTCTTGTCCAAAGTTGGAGTTGTTGCTTCTACAGATGTCTCTTGTTTGCTTAGTTCATTAGCTGATACAGCTCCATTCCCCAAGAACATGAAAAGAGCAGCGACCGCTACACTAGCCGCCCCAAAACTATATTTACGGATCGAGTAACGCGTGACCTTTTCACGGTGCAGACGTTCAACACGACTCATAGATGGTTTATTTTCCATTATTTTCTTTTCTCCTTTTATAAGGTTAATTGATTTGATTTCCACATGACACCTGCACACAGAAATCTACAATCTACATTTTATATTATTTTTCAATATATATGCAAATAATTTGATTTTTAAATTTTTCGCAGCGTTTTTGGGAAATCAAGGAATTTTTTCAGAAAATTTTCCGATTGAATTTTTTTCTACTTTTTTTGAATAAATATATATGATATTATCCAACTAATCTTATATATGAATTTAGGCTAGTTCGGAAAAAAACAGCGGATATATTTTTTTATTTTTGAAAATAAATAACTTTCGATATAAAAAAAAGTTATTTGATCTCTTTAACAAAAATATTCGTAAAATATAGTTCGAAGTATAAAAATAGTGTATTTGTATCTCTATACACTAAAATCATTCGTACAAAATATAAAATCTATTCCAAACAAAAACATGCTACCTCATTTCGGTAACATGTCATCACTTTCTACTTACAACAGCGCCTCAAACTCAGAGACAGTCATGCCCAATTGCTGGCTGGCAACCTCAGAAGTCAGAAGACCTTGACGAACGAGATTTAGTAAACCTACTTTCAATCCCTCTTCGATACCCTCAGATTGTCCTTGTTCAAGACCTTCCGCCCTAGCAGTCTCCAAGGCATAATCCTGAGCCAATAACGCTTGTTCTTCTCGCATACGTAGTTGACTAAACATCTTCCTGTCCTCCTCGGACCAGCTCTTATAGTCCAGCAGTTGGTCTGCCTGGCTGATGGCTCGCTCGGGTTGTTGGGTAAAGGGTTTATTCCCAAAAAACTCCAACCATGGTTTACGAACCTCATCTTTGCTGGTTTCTCTGTATTTGTTAAGTTCTTATTTGTGATGCTCTTTCAATAGTAACTCAAACTCAGCGACAGTCATACCTAACTGCTGGCTGGCAACCTCGGAAGTCAAAAGACCTTGGCGAACCATATCTAGGAAAGTAAAGACTCTTCCTTCAACTTTCCCACGCTCCAGTCCCTGTTCAATACCACGTTCTAAACCTTGTTCAATCCCTTCTGCCCTAGCTGTTTCCAAGGCATAATCCTGAGCCAATAACGCTTGTTCTTCTCGCATACGTAGTTGACTAAACATCTTCCTGTCCTCCTCGGACCAGCTCTTGTAGTCCAGCAGTTGATCTGCTTGGCTGATGGCTCGCTCAGGTTGTTGGGTAAAGGGTTTATTCCCGAAAAACTCCAACCACGGCTTGCGAACCTCGTCTTTGCTGGTTTCTTTGTATTTTTTAAGTTCCAAGAACGCCATCTTGACTAGATGGTTTTCTTGTCCATTGTTTGTGATGGTTAAAACCTCACCTGTCGTGTCCTCTCGCATACTAAAACTGTGAAATGCTAAATCATCTGAGAAATAATTACTATCCACAATAGCGATTGCGTATACTGGAGCAATATGTTTGTAGCTCTGGTGAGTATTGCCCTCTCGTTGGCGAATTTTTTCTAGGTTTTGATTGACCTGACTGCAAAGGTAAGCCCACAGGCGATTGATGAAAAAATTCTGATGATGCACTTGAATCTCAATGATTACTTGAGTGCCATTATCCAACTCCGCCAAGACGTCTATACTGGTATAGAAATCCTGTGCCGAGTAAGGTAGGGAAGGTAAGACATGAATATTACTTCCCTCCAAAATCGTCACATTTTTTGCTGGCAAGTCCAGCATATCGCGGATAAATTGACAAGTGATTTCTGGATTGCTAAAAATTTTCTTAGCAACCAAGTCATTAGTTGGGCTGATGCCTGGATGTCTTAGAATCATCCACTTCCTCCTTTTATTATACCATAGTTTTAAATCTAGGTTTACTAGATTCACTGCCACTATCTATTTATTCGGAAAGGAAATGAATTGTGAAGATATTTTATCTCGTTTCAACTAAAATATGAGCTTGATCAACCAGTTGTCCATTAACAGTCAGATTCAGATAGAAATCGAGGGTCTTATCAGCAACAAAATACAGGGTTGGTAGGCACAAATCTTTTCTGCTTTCCCCTACTTGGAATTGAAGGACTTGAATCTCGTCCTGATAGACGACACCATGAACACCTGTCCCCGGTTGAATCGAAATCTTAGCTTCCAAAGGGGTACTACTTTCGCTACGTTCAATCCTAAAATGAAGAGTCTCTCCCTTTGTCACAGCTAGGCTTTTTTCTGCAAATGCTAGTCCCTGAACAGCTACTTTTTGTGATAAGCTCGGAGTGTTATAGAGGGCAATCTTGGTCAATACAGGCATAGATTGTGCCTCTGTAATGATCACGCGCACCTTCTGTGCCTCTACTAGTGGACCTCGCAAGAGGCGCTTTTGACCAACTGTAAAGCCCATGCCAAATTCCTGCCAGACACCATCTACCTCTACTTGCACATGAAAAGCAGCGATTCGTTGCCCTAGCTTCAAATCTTCTCTTAACTCAATGACACCAAAAGTTTTAGGTGACCCTAAGTCGAGTTCTAAATGGATTGGCAAGCCTGCATCGCTTGCCCAAGAGCTGGTCTCAAAGCCGTCTGTCAAATGGTGACAGGCAAAGTCCGCGGAAAGAGCAGGACCAGATACCGCAGCCCCCAGAGCCAAATCTTCTTTATAGAGCTCATTGCGATAGGCCGCAAATTCATAGAGTCGTTCAATATCCTTTGTATCAAAGAGACCATCTTGATTCGGCGGAATATTAAGCAGGAGTGGAGTTCCTCTCCCAACCGAGTGAAAGTAGATTTCTACCAATTCCTCGAGAGACTTAGGATCCTGATCCTCGTGGTAAAACCAGCCTGGCCGGATGGAAACATCTGCCTCACCGATTGAAAAAATCGTGCCTGAGGGATCTCCGTGCTGAAGATAGTCCAACTCTGCTTCTGTTCCTAGTTTGTCAGGATTCACCTTTTGCCATAGGGGGGCACCTGCATATCCTCGTTCATTACCAATCCAGCGTATACTGGTGCCTTCTGTTGAAAAAATTAAGCAATCTCCCTGCAGTTCACGAATGATTTCAAACCATTTTTCAAATTCATAATTGACCTTTTGAGCGCCCTCTCCTCTGGCACCATCCATCCAGACCTCAGCAAATTTCCCTGCATTGCCATAGGCAGGATTTGATAAAATCTCCTTCAGCTGGGCCAGATAATAGGCATTATAGTCCGCTTCTCGCTCCACATGGTAGAGAGGACTGTGGGCATCCCACGGTGACAAGTAGACCCCCATATCCATATCAAACTCTGTGGCAGCTTGTGATACTTCAAGGAGCAAATCCCCCTCTCCATTCCTCCAAGGACTGGCCTTGACCGAATAATCTGTGTGAACTGTCGGATAGAGGACAAAACCATCGTGGTGCTTGACCACCAAAATCAACTTTTTAAAGCCCGTTTCCTTGAGTACACGAACCCATTCACGCGCATCTAACTTTATCGGATTAAAGTGTTCAGGATCCTCCTGACCGGTTCCCCATTCCTGATTATAAAAAGTATTTGGTCCAAAATGGATAAAGGCTGCTAGTTCATCCTCTAAATAAGCTAGCTGGGCCTGACTAGGCAAGGGGCCATGCGGTTTTATTTCTCTTACCATACTACTTCCTATCTACATTTTTCTTTACTTTTTTGGCATGTACTTGCAATTCTGTTAACGCCAGTGGGTTTACCAAGTTTTCAAATCGAAGACGAAGAGCATAAGTTTCCACCTTATCAAATTCAAAACGAAGCTCTTCATCCTTGTCGCTTGAAACTTTTCGGATAGTTGATACAGGGCACCAATTCTTTTCTTGTTTGAGCAGAGAATCCTTATCCAAATGGTTGGGAGTTCGAGGTAAGCTAGGCTCATTCCCTATGTAATAATCAATAAAGGTAGGCTCCACCGCCACGTATTCTTGATTCTCAACATAATACAAGGTCAGGTTATCCACAAATCGCGGTTTAAAATCCCTGCATCTCCAAAAAGAATGCCCACGCTGGCTTGCTCTGACTTGACAATCCAGGTATTGGCTATCGATTTTTTCCGAGCAATGACCTTGTCATTGAGGTAAGAAGCTGGGTGATTCGGCTCTGAGTGGGAAGCAAAGACCAGAGGCAGGGTGGAACCTGTCCACTGATTGGAAATAACTTTCCCATCTACACTGGCATCTGTCACATGAATGGTGACTGTTGCTGGTAACTCACAGCCCGCTACTTGTCCTGTAAGTACACATTCTCCTACCTGAGCATAGACTTGGGGTTCGAGTTCATCCCAAGTCACCTTGGCCATATCTCGTCTGCCATCTGATAAGACTAGCTTAACTCGATCTGGTAAGTGTGGGGCTTCCTTGACAAGAGTCCAAACCCTTTCAGACTCAATAGCGCAAATCCCTTGAACACAAACCTGAGCAGAAGCCTTTAAATCCAAACCCTCTAGCTGGCCAGATACCGTAAACTCATGAAAGCTTGCCATATCTTCTTCGGAGATTGCCTCCCAAACAACCTTGACTCGTTTTGCACCGCCTGACTCATAGTCTACCAAAACTGAAGATGGCAGCTGTGGATAAGTCCCCTTATCTATATACAAGCGAAGTGGTCGTACAAAAACTGCCTGCCCTAGCGAGGTATTTCTGCGACCTGCAGGTGCATTTGATAGGTCTTCCCTTGATAAATGGCGCGGATAGCCAAGTCACCTGCAGACAAGCAATGAAGCACTCCCTGCTTGATAATAGCGTGGGCACTACCACTCGTCTCCCAAATCACTTCACTATTCCCCACCTTGTTCACAGGGTTATCCACAGTTTGTGGATAAAGTCCAATGGCTGGGGAATCTCCTTCTTGCAAGCCTGCCTGCTTGTCCACTCGAATCTCAAACAAGCGCTGATTTTTCACTGGCTGGCAATCCAAAGCCTCTCCCACTAAGAGATCAAAACTTGCTGGCTCTAATCCTCTGGCACTGACCTTTACTCTCACTTGACCTACCTGATCCAAGCTCTGAACTAAGAGGACACCTCTTCCATGAAAGGCTTTCCGCTTAAACCGACCATTTTTCTGGGCTTGGTAACGTTCACGACTGGCCTGCCTGCCATTATCCACACCCACAATGCGAGCAGGGCCCTCAATTTTAAAATGAAGCTGATTGAAAGCAGTCGGTACCCAATTTCCATCCTTGTCCAATACATCAAAATAGAGATAGAGGAGGTCTTGCCCATCTGGCTCCAGTTTTGTTTTCTCGGCATGTAACCCGATTTTGGCTGGCTTACCTGCAGTCACCACCCTATCTTCTGCCACAATCTGACCTTGACGGTCATAGGCCACAGCATATAATTCTCCTGGTTGATAAGCCAAACGCCATTCAAGATAGAGTTGGTCAGAACCTTCTCCCTCTTGGTATTTTCGACCATCTGAAGTCCATTTTTCCTGAAAGGCCTTCCTGCCTTTGGATTTTCCATTGAGAAATATCTCTACTGAATCAGCATTTGAATACACTCTAACAGGAATATCCCCATACTTATCCACAGCTTGTTGATAACTCTTGTGGATTTCCCAATTCCAATGGGGCAGGATATGAACCATGGGATGCTGATCTAGGTCCAACCACTGACTTTGGTAGAGATAATAGTCATTTTTAGGAATCCCTGCTGTGTCCACGATCCCAAAATAGGAACTCTTGACAGGCGTGTCATTGTGATTGTGCCAAGGAGTCGGCTCACCGATATAGTCCACTCCTGTCCAGATAAACTGACCTGCATAGTCTAGCTGATTTCTATCTGCTATCCAAGAAGCCGTCGCTGTCTTCCCCCAAGGAACCCGATCATTGCCATAGTCCGACTGTTCAAAATTCCGCACGCGGCGATTATCCCCAATCCATTCCTTATCTGGGCGAAATAGCTGTCACGTGTTCGGGTAGCCGATGAGGTTTCAGACCCATAAAGTCGCCACTTGGGATGTCTTTTGCGAATCCCGTCAATATTATCTTCCGAGTAATTCAAGCCCACCACATCCAGCAAATCAGCAATCTTTTCATGACCTCCAGACCCATCTCCAAAGCGGAACTGATCCATTCCCATGGTCACAAAACGACTATTATCAACCTCCTTGACCCTCTCTAGCAAGCGTTTGATCGTCTTCAATGAATGAGCATCTCCATTTGCTTCGCTGACTTCATTTCCCAAGGACCACATAAAAATCGCTGGATTGTTCTTACCACGTTCAATCATAGTGCGCAAATCGTAATCCGACCAGAAATCGCCTGCTTTCGCTTCTGGATGAGTCGCTTCTTCCTCAAAAAAGCGACCATAGTCATATTCTTTCTTGCCTCCATACCAGGTATCAAAGGCTTCTTCTTGGATGAGTAAGCCCATTTTAGCAGCCAGATCCAGCAAAATACTACTAGCTGGATTATGGGTGATTCGAATAGCATTGACGCCCATTTCCTTCATCTGGCGCAATCGTCTCTCAGCAGCTGACCTGTTTTCCACAGCTCCCAGCGCTCCATAGTCATGGTGCAGACAAACCCCATGAATCTTCAACCAGCGACCATTTAGAAAGAAGCCCTTATCCGCTTGCCAATCCATATAGCGGTAACCAAAGTTCTCCTCTCCTTCCTCAACCAAAATGCCATTTTTGTAAAGGCGATTCTTCAATTGGTAAAGGTGAGGATGATCAATATCCCAAAGCAAAGGTTGAAAAATTGATATGGCTTGTTGGAAAGAATATTTGTCCCCAGACTCAATCACTAGAGAGTCTGTCGCCTGCCAGTCAGAAATACGCTGTCCCTCATACCAGATACTCTGCTCCAAATACACCGACACGGACTGAGGTCCATCATTTGAAACCTTACTTGTAAGCTGAGTCTCCACCCATCTATCTCTTTGCTCCTTAAGCTTGGGACTTTCTATCTTAAGCCCATATAAATCCAGATGAACTGCATCTGTAATCCACAATTTTACTTCTCGGTAAATACCGCTACCAGAGTACCAACGACTGCTAGGTTGCTGATTTTCCACAAAAACCGCAAGCTGGTTGGCCGTCCCATCATTTCTTAGATAAGGCGTGATATCATAAGAAAAAGGTGTGTAGCCATTGGGATAATAACCCAGCACTTGCCCGTTGATATAGACTTGGGCATTCATGTAAACTCCATCAAACAACAAACGCACCGAAACAAGACTGGCATCTTCTTCCAAGTAAAACTGCGTCCGGTACCAAGCCTGACCCCCGTTTAACTGGCCACCCTCATTTTGCGCTGGCGAATACTGGTCAAAATCATTGTAAATACTCCAGTCATGTGGCACTTGAATAGCCTGCCAATTTTCCCTCTGAAAATCCGGTGCCAAGGCATCTTCTTTCCCCACCTCTTGACTAAAAAACCAGTGATTTCGTAAAACTTCTTCTCTTCTCATACAAGCATTCCTCTTTAAACAAGTCTATCAATTTGACTATATCACAAAACAAAAGCGCTTTCAACACCTCCTCCATCACTCCCTAAATACTTAGAAAAGATGCTATAATTTGTGGAGAAGTCTGAAAATCACTCCATGTTCATATAAACTGTCATTTTCAAAAAACAAGGTCATACTCTTCGAAAATCTCTTCAAACCACGTCAGCGTCGCCTTACCGTAGGTATAGTTACTGACTTCGTCAGTCTTATCTACAACCTCAAAACCATGTTTTGAGCTGACTTCGTCAGTCTTATCTACTACCTCAAAACGGTGTTTTGAGCTGACTTCGTCAGTTTTATCTGTAATCTCAAAGCTGGACTTTGAGCAACCTGCGACTAGCTTCCTAGTTTGCTTTTTGATTTTCATTGAGTATCAAATCTGATAAGAACCAAAAAACACCCCTCTGAATATTCATTCCAGAGAGATGTTCCTTTTGTCTTAGCTATTGTAAATCGATTGTCTAAAGTCATCTGAATCTTTGAGATAAGCTTTATAAATCGCTTTTTTCAGTTTTTGAACGGGTGTTTCGATAAAGCTATAGGTGTGAGCAGTTGTTTTGCCTACCTTAATCTGTTTCAACTCCTCTTGGACAGCTTTCTGCATCAATTCACTTAACTTCTGACTTGTCAGACTTATTTCCTGACCTTCATATTGGATTGTCAAAGGTTTCAATTGATTGAGCCTATCCACTCTTTCCTTGATCTGTGCTTTTTTGAACTCAGCATAGCTCTTACCATTCAAAATTTTATTGAAAATGTAAGTATCAGATAAAGGCTTGTTATCAGCCTCTGCTGCTTGTTTATATTGATTTGAAACATAAGGAACAAATCCTTCATAATAGCCCAAAGCAGCCATCAATTCAAAGGCTTGTTTTCTGAATGTAATATCCCCACTCATACCTTTATCATTTTCACTAACTCCAAAAATTGTATCAAACATATCAACAGTATAGTAACCATTTGCTGCAATTTTACCTTTATCTGAAAAACCAGCAATGATATAACGATTAACCATGATATGATTGTCAATCAAACTATCAATATCTGTCAATTTTTTGGCATCTTCTAAGGTCAGAGCTTGAATCTCCTCACTCTTATGAGTCGGTTTAACTGCTGGATTACGGTAATCTACCCAAGTTCTAGAACCTGTTGAAGTGATTGGCATTATTTTTTTGAAATAACTCATCTTGTCTTCTGCAGATAAGTTTCTACTTGCCTCTGCTTCTAGGTAATCTAGAGTATAAAGAACATCAAAACTTCCCTTCATATAAGATTGCAAATCTTCTGCCGTTTTAAATCGATCAGGTGTTTTATTGTAAAATCCATTCTTATCACTCTCATCATATACAAAAGTTTGAGATTGAAATAAGTATCCTTTTCTGGATTATAGGAGTTTTCAAAAATACCACGCGCATAAAACTCTGCTCCTGTGCCATCTCGACGACCGTGATTATTAAACAAGACCGTTCTATCTAGTAAGTGCGTCATTTCATGAGAATAAGTCGCTGAACCTCTATCATCCAAAACCCTATCTATAAAGTAACGGACACCCTAATCCATTGGCCTCAGCTCCCACCTTACTTACGATGGAGAATAGTAATCCTAGAGGTGTCATAAACTGTCGACCCCTTTATCAGCTCCCGCTGATCCCAATAGCTGTTTAGACCATGTTGTCTATCAATCTGAGTATTCGGATTACTTGTATATTTTCTTTCATCGTATCAATAATCACTCGATTTGTCAGCAGCTTATCGACGATTTTTCTGGTTTTTGTTATACTGTATAAAAGTATCAACATAGTTGGCCTTGTTGCTCAGCCGCTAATTTCAATCAAAGACTTGACTTTTTCTAATGCTCAGCTTTGATACTTAGCTGGATTCGACTGTCAAGAGAAGTATCCATATAGGATCCAATGTTTACCGTAAGTAATCGTCGCTATATTAGTAATCACGTACACATGTGGTTCTTTCATATTTACAAAAGTCCCATAATAGCAGCTACATATTTGTTGTCTCTACTTTGCTTTTTGACGAGTTTTCAGCTCCATATTTCTCAGGAGCTAGTCAACTTTTGCTATATAGTCCCGACTATTTCGCTGAAGGATTTTTTTCTTTCGATGCTTTTTGTCGACAATCGATAGCTTTAGCTCGCTTTCTTCAGCCAAGTATCCCCATCATCTGACGTAAATGTAGTTGGCTGATTGCTAGTCTAGAAAATTCTTCAAAAATGTTGGCTTTACCTGCAATAGTAGATAAGTATTTCTGTAAATGTTTTGAGGACTATTGGTCAATCTTCATCTCATCATAAGACATGGAACCCTAGGTGTTTTTTTCAAACTATCCAAGGCTGTCATCGTCTTCTGCCAAATGAACTTGGATTATAAGGCTAGAATATCACGAATATTCGTGTCTCCCAAAAATCAATATTATAAAAATCGATTGATATAAGACAGTCCCAAATAATATCTTTTTTTCTTTGTATTGCTTCCAGCTCTTGTTCTGACCTTTTTTCTTTGATTTTTCATGGGGTATCTCCCTATAATCCCTCAAAGTATGAGAGGCAATCTTTTTGAAACTTGAGCTTCTAAACTCGGTCTTCGTCTGCATCAAAGCTTTCTTTGAATCGACAGTTTTTTTGAAGATACTCTGTACGTAACATATCTTTTGACCTCTAGACTCAGTGATATTTGGGATGTGTTTTTCTGAGCGCAATTCTCTTTGTTATAATATCTCGAGGTATTTCATAGTGTGATGGATCTAACTGTGCTTTTTAATTTTACTGTCATTTTCAACAAGTCTACTGATCTCGCATCTCCGTAGTAGCTGCAGTCACATCCACAGCATCTTCTCTCTCACTATTTAGCTGGAAGTAAGTGTGGTTTATCCTCCTGACTACCAACTAAAAATAACTCTGGGTTTCATTGATTTTTGTTATTTGACTCACTTCTTGAGGATTAACCAATTCACCAGTTTGTTCATTGATAGCGTAGGTTCTGGTAAGTGTATTCTCACCAACTTCTCCTTCAGATGCTACCTTTTTCTATATTTTTTTAGCAAGTGAAAGAAATCCTCTCTTCGCTCCTCAGTAACAGCAATCGGTTGTATTACTTTTTTTCCACATTACCAACTTGAATCACTTTATCGACTGCTGGATTTACTTGTCTAGTAGTGTCAGATACCGTCACCTGACCTGTTGCCTTATCTAATTGATAAGTCGTCCCTAGTTTCCACCGAACCATCACGCCCTGCAACCGCTACTTTCCTCTTTTCTGAACTCCAAAGCAGGATTCACTTGGTAAATCGTTTTATGAGATAGGACAGTAGTTTCAACACTCGGTTTAGTTCCAACTTCTACAACTTGATCAACTTTGTTAGCTACTATTTTGACAGTTTTACTCTCAGAAATATTTCCACTTGTTTGATCTTTAGTATAGGTAGTAGTAACTTGTTCTTGTCCCTCAACACCCGGAATCTTTACTCTTGTAACGCCGTGGTCTAGTGCCTCATTCTTTTCATAAATTGTTTCATAAGGAACAGCTTTTGTCTCTACTTTGGTCTGAGGAAGTTGAGTGTCTTCTTTATACTCTGGGAGAGCCTCCTGTATCTCAGGTTCACCAGAAACACCGCCCTCATATGATGGAAGAGATGGTTCTACCAAGGACTCACCGGAAACACCGCCTTCATAAGATGGAAGAGGCAGCTCTACCGAAGGTTCACCAGAAACACCGCCCTCATAAGATGGAAGGGGTGGTTCCACTAAGGACTCACCGGAAACACCACCTTCATAAGAAGGAAGGGGTGGTTCCACCAAGGATTCGCCAGAAACACCGCCTTCATAAGAAGGAAGCGCTGGTTCTACCAAGGGTGCACCAGAAACACCGCCTTCATAAGACGGAAGAGATGGCTCTACCAAGGATTCGCCAGAAACACCGCCCTCATAAGATGAAAGGGACGGTTCCACCAAGGACTCGCCGGAAACGCCACCTTCATAAGAGGGGAGAGTGGGTTGTACTTCTGGGGCTGTGCTTATGCCATTTTCTTGAGATGCCTTCTCTTTTGTCCCGACCAGAATCACCTGAGTAACTGGTTCACGAAGTACTTCTCTCCCTACTTCATTTCGCCTTACAACACCATCGATAACCCTTACTTCTGTTAAGATTCGTTCTTGTCCCTTGGCACCTTCTATAGAAATTCTTTTTTCTCCCTTAGCCAGAGTTGGGTCAGACTGAAATTGAGTTTCAAACTCTATCTCCCCTACCCTAACTTCCAGTTCTGGCTTGTCTTCAATAACAGTTTTCATTCCTTCATCCGGTACTTTTTTAGACTCAATACTCATACTTTTTTCAGGAGATGGATTTAAAACAGGGCTCAACTGCGTAAGATGGTTGAGGAGATTGCACAAGATCTTTCAGTCGAGCTCAAATTGAGATGCAGTCTGTGGTACAATCTTCTTAGATTGAGATTCTGAACTGTCCTCCTTTTGAGATAATGCTGGCGACTCTACCTTATCAACAGAAAGTTCCTTGCTAGCACTATCTCTTACCAAATAATATCCCGTAAATTCATATCCTTGGACTGTTTCAGGACTTGGTAGAAACTGACCTTCTACTCTCTTAACAAGGGCTGGTTGCAATTCTACCAGATTTTCTAAAGCAGAGATGGATGCTCCCCAGCCACCAACAGCAAAGACGGTCACAAGGAAGTAAGACGCTCCCTTTTTTCTCTTGATTAAAGTGAAGGAAAGCAATAATAATCCTGCTCCCAAGATAAACATCCCATCATTAGAAAACAGACCTGTTTCTGGTAATCTTGTAGCCAATTTTTCGATAGACAAAAATAGTATTCTTTTCCTTCTTCTACCTCAATCTTATTTTCTTCAAACCATTGCAACTCAGATTTCAGCTTTTCAGATAAATCCTGCTCATCCAAATAATGGCTTGAAATTAGTGTTGAACTCGTTTCTGTAGCCTGTACAGGTTGAGCACCCATACCAGCAAAAAATAAACTCGTTCCTAGCAAGACCGAACAAGCTCCTATTGTATATTTCCTCAAAGAAAAACGCTGCTTTCTCTCAAATTGAAATTCTTTCATCCCATATCCTATCATTCATTATTACTGTATATTTAGTATATCAGAAATAGTTTGTATTCACAAATCTTTCTAGTTATTCCCTTATCATTCCAAGTTGAGGGAGACAACATACAATAATTTTTATTTAAATGTATATCAATGTTCTTTGCTCTTCTTAACAAAAGCAATACAAAAAGAGCCTGTTGCCAAGCTCTTTGATTTTCGAAGAGTATTAGTCTATTATTTCTTCTCAGCACGAAGGGCTGACAATATTTGTGTACGGATATCATCCACACCATTTGGTGTATTTGGTAAAAAGATAGTTTGATTTCCTTTAGAAGCAAAGGTATTCAAGGTATCCAGATACTGGTTGGTCAAGAGGATGGACATGATTTGCTCTTCTGTCATGCCAACATTGGCTTCCTTGAGTTCTGTGATAGACTCTGCCAATCCATCCACAATGGCCTTACGTTGTTGGGCAATCCCCACACCATGAAACGTTATGTCGTAACTTCCAT
>BNJT01000554.1_pt1 | contig 16744 bp, 24 predicted proteins | sample 8540491 | NCBI WGS metagenome assembly BNJT01 (sample SAMD00202455, study PRJDB9452) | human saliva metagenome | host: Homo sapiens
CATGACCATACTCTGCTGGTTGGCCTGTGTGTACCTCCCACAAAGAAACAATAGCACCTGCTCTTGTCGTGGAAACGTCCGCGAGACTTGAAGCTGTCGCAACCCAGTCCTGACCATTTCCCATGGTATTAATGATTGAAATCTTCTCTCCGTTTCTACCTTTTAGCTTTAATCCTAACTGGTTCATACGAGCCGCAACACCCCATGTACATTGTCCATAGGCATAGGCCATACCATCTCCACCACCAGGAACAGAATGATCATACAAGTCCCCACGAACCCCTTCAAGGGATTGCGGGTCACTTTTTGCCTGTCCTCCATTTGTTTGGCTGAAGCCTTTTTCAATTTGGTAATACCATTCCGTTGCTCTGGTTTGTCTTTCCAGTAGTTTGTCACCAGAATTTCCCTCCCAATAGGTAAGGAAGAGTTGGGCGAGATTGGCTGCACTGCCCGTATTTCCAAAGAAATCCTTTAACCAACTTTGATAGTAAGGACTATCCCCGTGAAGCATAAAATCAAGTTGGAGGTCTAAATCATACCACTTCTTATTTTTGGCGTGTGCATAATTCAACAAGGCCGTGTGACGTGTTGACCCATCTGCAGTATCTGTCCATTGCCCTAAACCTAGACCTCTATGAAGAATATTAGGATAAGCACCACTATAAATGGCTGGACCTCCAATCGCTAACCAGCTTTCATCATCCCATGAGGAATCGGTAGCACCAACAGGAGGAGATAAATAATCTCCTTCAGCTCGTTTTGGATTAATAGAAGACTCTACCGACCAATTTCCTAAAATAGCCGCAATGGCTTGAGGACTTGCCCCTTGAGATTTCAAAAACTCATAAATATGTTTGCACGTTCAAACTCATCCCCACCAAACTGACCAATAGCAGGTAAGATAGTTGTCTGAAGTTGAATGACCTTTGGAAAATAAAATTGCGGATTGACATACACCAATTTTTCTTTCTTGTTCTTATACTTTTGATAGGAAACTTTCAAACCTGTATCGTCTGGTGTTTCACCAATAATATCACCCGTTAGGACTCTTGTCCCCTCAATCGCACGGCCATTATGAATAGAATACAAGGTCAATCGACTCTCATTCTCTCCTTTTCCGTTAGTGAGAATAACATCATCTCCGTCTAGAGATACAACACCATCCATTGGTGAGACAATTGTTTGGTGAGCCTTCGCTTCTAGTAGAATATACTCCTGAAGAGTAGGTTTTCCGTCTAAATCATAGTATCCATAACGATAAGTCATGGTTAGACTATCTTCGTTGCTTTTCCCCTCAAATGGATTGTCCAATTCCTGCATGGAAGCATAGACACCCTCTTCTTTTAGTTCCTTTATTTCCTCTTGATCGTCTTTCGATAGTTTATACTTAGGAGTTTCATAGAGGTCTTGCATGGATTTCAAATCATCCCCATCGTTTAAATCATGCCACAAAGTAGACAGATAATCCTTGTAAGATTCTGAACTAAATAAGTGAACTGGTTTGTGTAACTCATAGTCATGGAATTTAAAGTTCATATACCCCATCACATCATCAACTTTTGTGTAATAAGTAATTCCTTTGTCATTTGTGCGAGTATGTTCTGCATCTTCCCAAGTTAGGTGGGTATAAGCTTTTGTTAATTCAAATTCATCTTGTTGAATCAAACTAGCAGATGAAAATCCTAAAAAGAAGCTCATTATAAGTAAAAAGAAGAAAGACTATTCCTCCAACTATCCAGGTTACAGGATTTCCAGCCGCAAATGTAAAGAAGGAAAAAGGCTGCTTTTTAGTTTTTTTGATAGATATTTCGGACACTTGTAAGACCTTGTTTCTTTAATTTTCGATACCGATTTTTAAAGGAACTTGGGTTATCTTTCGCTAGTTTCCATCCTTTTCCAGCCTTAAAATGATGGTATCGCTCTTTTGTGTTGGTCAGTCTTTTCTTGGTAAAACGACCTGTTGCTTGTCCTGTTTTGACACTAGCTTTTCCAAGGTTATAAGAAAGGCGACTGTAGCGTTTTCCTTTTCTAATTGTCTCTTGAAGTGTGTGATAACCTTCTAAATCTTCATTTTCTGAAGCTAACTCTCCACCTTCACGTCCAAGGACATAAAGAAAAGTTTTGGCTTTCCTACTGACTTTTTGGACTTATAGGCTTGTTTAGTAGATTTTAGATTCTCTTTTGCGGCCTTGACTTCTTTCTTAGCTTTTAATTCTTCTAAACTCTTCCCTTGAAAGAAAAAATTAGATTTATGTTTCGATTCCTGACCGTAGAAAAATTTTTGATTGGTTTTTCTTTCTTTACGACTCTCTTTTCTTTCTTCTTTTGCTTCTACCTTTGCTTCCTTAAATTGATTCTTGGCTATTTTCAATCGTTTCCTAGCATGAGGCAACCGTCTGTCTCTTAATTCTTTGCGATTTAAAAGAGATGGAGGACTATTTTGAAGAATATGATTGTAGTCTTCATTTGCTTGTTTTACTCTAGCCTTTGAAGCTTCTCTCATCTCCTCCAGCTTTTCCTTTATCTCTTTTTTCCATGCTTTTTCATCCAGTACAGCGGAATTTTTTTTCTGTTTCTTCACCTCCTTCTTTCCTTTTTTCAAGAATTTCTTCTCATCTTTTAGACTTCTTCTAAATGCCTTTCGGGCACGTATGATTTCTCTTTTATCCTTCATTTACCTTCTCCTTAATTAGAAGCCATTTTATCAGGATCTGTACTCATGATATCAAACAATTGAGTACCTTGAGGAATCTTATTTTTAAAGGGAACTACAACGGAACCAGCTTTTATCAGTCCTGCACCTTTTTCTGGATTGACTAGGTATTTTTCAAGTTCTTTTGACAAGCCTAAGAGTTGAACCAATTCTTCTCGGTCATTTTTTGCTTGCTTGAGGAGAATCATAAATTCACTATTTGCAATAATCCGTCTACCATTTGGATCTAACAATAAGGTTTCGACATTTTGGGTTATCCCAGTCGGACTGGCTCCATATTTTCTGACACGACTCCACAATTTAAAGAAGAAATCACTGGCATATTTATCTAATAAAAGAAGCTGCATTTCATCAAAATAAATCCAAGTCTTCTTCCCTAATTTTTGGTTCCGAACGACACGATTCCATATCTGATCAAAAACAACCATAAGAGCGATTTGTTTCAGCTCATCTCCTAACTTTTTAACGTTATAGATTAAGAAGTTAGATCCTGTCTGAATATTGGTCTTATGAGAAAAAATATCAAGAGAACCTTCAACATACAGTTCCATATCAAGTGCCAAATTCTGCGCTTCTTCTTCTGGTTGTTGGCTCAAGACAAAGACCCATTCTTCCAAAGAAGGTTCTTTAAATGACTGATAGGTGAGTCTGGTGACTCGGTCTATAATCGATTTTTCTCTCCCATCCATTTTTCTATCCAATAACTTGCCAATAAAGGATAAAAGAAATTCTGATTTTACTTTTACAGGATCTTCATCCATATTTTCCTCAGACAAGTCAAGAACATTGAGATAGGTTTGGGAATCGGGCGCAATATCAATCATTTCTCCCCCAAAAGCCCGTCCAATGACACTGTACTCTGCTTCTGGATCCACAATGATAATTTCAGTATTTTCACCAGATTCCTTGATTTTGGTCGTGATAATTTCATGCTTGGTTGCCATCCCTTTCCCAGCTCCAGATGTTCCTAAAATCAGACCAGACGGTGTATTTAATAGGCTACGATCAATGGTAATAATATTGCTTGAGATTTGATTGATACCATAATATTTCCCACTACGGTCTTGTAAGTCTACTGAAGTCCATGGAGAGTTCACTGCTATATTGGACGTTAATAAACTCCGTGATACTCCCTCTAAAAAATCACAACCAAATGGCAGCAAACTATTAAAGGCTGCTTCTTGCATATATGGAAGTTTATCAATCATTAGGTCATTTGAGCCGGCCACTTGTTGGATCGTGTCTAGGGCTTGTTTGAGTTCTTCTTCATCCTGACCAAAGACCCCAATCAAAAAGACTGTTTGAAATAGTTTATCTCCTGTCTCTGTCATGGTTTTTAAGAGTTCTTCAGCTTCATCGATATTACTTTCTAATACATGGCCTACTTTTTCTAAATAGATACCTGTACGGGCAAGTTTTTGTTGTTCCCCAATCTTTTGGGATTCCATCAAGGTCTTCTTTGTTCGTAGTTTCTTCATAGCATCCGCCTTGGTCGAACTTTGAGCATGGAGGCTCACAATCAATTCCAAATCTCCTTGCATGAGATCTCGGATAAACTGATCACCTAATTCCATGCCGTAGTCTCTCACATAGACAATCTGCAATAAGCGGTCATTGATTTGTAGGTAATTCTTGTTTTTAAAATCCAAGAGATTAGGTGCTATGAAGTGACGAGTTGTCTGACCAGATTTCGTTAAATCACGGTAAGAAAAAGGAAGATGGTGTTCTCCTCTAAGCATATCGGCCAACAAGTTGACACGCTCTTCTCCAGCCAAGGATTCAAATCGTGCATCAATTTCTGAGAAACCACTCTTGAAATATTCTCCTATTTGGGACAAGGAACGATAGGCTTGTTTGGGATTAGAATCCTTTCTACCAAAGCTAATCAGTTTCACAGCTGAAAAGTTATTTCACCACTGTCTAAATTCTGATTCATCATCCGATTCAATTCTTTACGATAGCTATCATATCCATCTTCTTTTTCCTCATACAAAACACTTTGTCTAAACTTTTCTAAATTCAATCTTTTATTAAAGATAGTCAATTGGAAGTTAGTTTGGTCATCTAGTGAGTTAATCAAATCAGAATACTTCTCAATGATTGCCCCCTTATCTTCTAAACCAACGGTTTGGTAATTGACATCACCAAGTAAATAGCTTTGTGAGAAATAATCTTCTTTCACCTGCATCAGACCATTTTGATACAGGGCTTGATAGGAAAGAGTATTAGCCGTTGAAGGTAACACTTCCTCTTTTTTCCCTTTAGCTTCTTCCTTTTTATTAGTCATTGAAGTTTTTTGTTTCTTTAATGTATTTGATTTTCTTTTCATGTTCAGGTCCTTTCTTTCCTGTAATTGTGCGTAGGGGAACCGTTAATTCAAAATGAAGACGGTATTTCAAATAATGTTCAAAATATAAATCATTGGGTTTATAGACTCCAAATAGCATGAGGGGGATGGTAAAAGCAAACACAAAACCGTAAACAAACCAATCTCCAAATTGCCAGAAAAAGAGATTCAAGCCCAAAACAATAATTGTGACAATAAAGGCTGGTAAAACAAAGATGATTTGTCTTGTGGTGAAACCTAACCAAGCCCTGTGTTGGTATTTTGAGATGTCTTTAAAGACACGTGTATTCATGACTTTCCTTTCTAAAAAGGCTAAGAAGCAATCACTTCCTAGCCTTTATCTAATTACATACCTAAGATTGAGCGAGCCGTACGTTGAGAACCAACGAGGGCAATAATCAGTAAGATAGCTTGTACCAAACTACCAAACATAATTGCAAGTGATTGCAAGACTCCTGCACCATTTGAAACAGCTATTTTCCCAGCAGATTCAAACAAAGGAACAAGAGAAACAATCAGAAAAATGAGAACCCCTTGTACCGCATAAACCATAATATTTTTTAAATAGCCAATACCAATAGACTTCCACTCATCACTTAAAAATGTTGGAATCGTAAGAGGGGGCAAATGGAATCATAAGGTAGAGTTGAATAAATCGAATAGATACCAAAAGATTAACCATGGCTGCACTTACTATCCGAACTAGCCAAATGAGGAGGGCGAAAAAGCCCACAATCATCCGGCCAATAAATCCTGAACCTTTTAATCCAGAGATTGTATCATACTTTGCCCCACCGTGAGCCACAATCGAAGCTACTTGTTCAATGGCATGACTCGCAATCCCGATGATGGCTTCTACAATCACGGTTGTATTGGTAATTACAACTGCGACCATGATATAACTAATCAACATCGGCGCTAATGCTTCAAAGGTCATCGCACCTCCTGAGTTAGCAATTTTCTTTGCCATCTTCGAAAATTCTAAGATGAGAACAACTGATAAAATCGCAACTCCAAGAGGCTGCATGACACTTTTAGTAATACTAGACATATAAGTCCAAACTGTTGGATTGTAGCTAGATAGGGATTTAATCAGATCTACCGTAGATTGTAAATCCACATTAAATCCTTCAAATAAATTTTCAGCTGATATTTTTCAGATGCAAGGTAAACAAAGGGTGAGACTAAACTAAGATTCATGTCATTGTTTATCCTCCTAAATTGAAATCTGGGTTACAAAGGCTCCAGCAGCCCCTACCATAACACCACCGACAATTTCAAGAATGGCATTCCGAACACCTGGTCCACCGTCTTTAATGTTGGTTGCAAGATTGACAATCCCAACAACAACGAGAAAGGCACCAACCGCAATCAATCCCTTCTGTAACAAAGACATAGCTTGTGCAAACATAGCACTTGCGTCTACTCCATAAACAAAACCTTTAAAATGCGTAATCATCTATTTCCTCTTTTCTATTTTTATTTTAAACTAGATTCAAAAGTTAAATCACGAATTCTAAGGCCTTCAAGACGATTTTCTTGTCTTTGATTCAAAGGATTGATTTGATAGTTCCACCACCGTTCATCGGTTTCTTTATTGGCTAGGTATTTCCAGTTTGGATGCTTAATGGAATTGTACTTTTTACTTTTAAAGACAGGCATATTGGCAATTCGAACCAAGCATTCATGCCGTTTCATATTTCCGACTTCATCAGGTGTCATTAAATCACGAGCAATCTTTTGATGAGAAAGGGATCCTGAACCTGTCTGGCCAAAGGAACGACTAGTATTTCGAACATCAATAGTTTGTTTACCAAGTAATCCACTCATAAATTTAAAGGTATCTTCATCATTACCACCTAAGTAGACTAAGCTATCACAGTTCCCAAGAATGGTTTTCCAAGCTTCTTTTTCTTTATAGAGCCCTTGAAGTTGGGCAATATTTTGTAGAATAGGAACGAGACTCATATTTCGAGAACGAACTGTTGAGGTTTGTTCAGCAAAATCTGGGATTTCTCCGATATTTGCGAATTCATCTAAGTAGACTCTCACATGAAGAGGTAATTGCCCCTTAAAATCAATATCTGCTTGTCTTGTTAGAGTTTGAAATACTGTTGAAAAAAAGAGGGCTGAAAGAAAGCGAAAGGTACTATCGTTATCTGGGATAACTAAGTAAACCATTGATTTTTCCTTGCCCCATGTCTTCATATCAAGAGTATCTCTTTTGGTCAAATCCATGACACTCTGAATATTGAAGAGGGCAAATTTAGCAGTGGTTACAGCTATAACAGAATCCAGAGTCTTATCCTTATAATTTTGAAAATCTGCCCAATTTCGCATGGTAAAATTTTCAGTCCCATACTTTTTAGCATAATTTTCAAATAGAATTTCTAAGACACTTTTTTCTTGGTTTTCACCCTTGGATAAGTGTTTAATGAGTTTTGAGATTTCAGCAAAACTTGGATAACGCTCTCGTTTTTTTCGCTCTTCCACTTCTTTTTTTTGACGTTTCAACAAGTTTTGGTATTCTTTTTGACTTAAACGACTTTCTTCTATGAGCTGTTCTCTTGTCTTGGGTGGATTATAGAAATCGACCAAGTAAGAGGCTAAAGCTCGTACCAAAGTCATAGAAGCTTCATCCCAAAATGGATCACTACGGGAGCCAGAGCCTTTGGTGTTATTGAAATAAACCGTCAGCATGCGATTCAAATCATTTTCTGTCTCTATATAGCGAAAAGGATTGAAGCCATCTGAGTTCTTCATATTGACTAAATCTAATACCTTTACTTGGTAGCCATGTTCTAAAAAGAGTTTGCCTGTTTTCTCGGCCAAGTGATCTTTAGGATCCACTACAATATTAGAAGTATTCATCTGAATCAGATTGGGTTTCACAAAGCGAAATGTCTTCCCACTTCCTGAACCTCCGATCACCGCAATATTCTTATTTCTATCATATTGGGGTGGTTTTTTATCTAATAATGACAAACGAACATCTTGTGCTAAGATCGTATCATGTGAAAATTTCTTACCGTAAAAGAGCTTCTTTTCTTTTAGAGTTCCAAAACGGGCGCTCCCGTATTCTATCCCTTCTCGGTATTGTTTTTTACCAGTCTCTAGATAGAGATAAACCAGCAACATCATCACAAAACCAAGTAGGAAAAAAGCACTCGATTTTCCAGTAAAAGAAACATTCCATGGCGACTGAAGAACTTCATCTTGACCTTCCATCAGAAGATGAGTCCATTTATCTAAGCTATTTCCAGTATAGGAATCATACAAAAGCGTCAAACGATGAAAAAGATAGCCTAGGAAGATACCTAACAGTGAGAATAGTAGGCATTTCTTTCCACTGTACATCATCTCACCATCTCTTTCTGTTTGACGGCCCCTTCTTGTCTAAAGGTTATTTGGGATTTAGCTTCATCAATAGCATCATCTAATGACTTATCCATGGTAAAATCAGCTAATTTCTCAGGATCATTAACCATTTTTTCTAACAGATGGTCTAAATGATTGTCTAGAATCGAACGGTCTTTCGTGTAGAAATGCAGAGAATCCCCTTGCCAAGCGATGGCTAAAGGAATCTCTTCTTTTTCTAAAAAAGCTTTAAATTTCTCTATATCAATTGGTTTTGTCTAAAAAAATCTTTCTTCAGATTAATTGTATCAATCGAATAAGGAGATTGTAGCAATTCTTCTAATTTCTGCACCCCTACCTTATAGGCAGAATCCTGTGCTAAAAGCCTGACGTCTAGACCATTCTAGAATCTTTAAAAGACTTTTTACAGTAAATAAAAGACTACGCTCAGCATATTGAACTGCCATTCGTTCCTGTTGTTCAGAGGACATCTGAGGCCTCCTTCTTAACAAATAGCAGCTTTCCTTCTTTATAACGATAAGCTATCAATTTCTGACGTTGCTTAATCGACTTAACAACCTGCAGTAGATCTCTCGAATAAGGTTCTCGAAGAGTAACTTCTACTGCTTTCCCATCAAAGATACCAACACGTTTAAATTCAATGTAGTCTTTTTTGAGATGTCCTAAGCCCATACCAAAGGGAAAGTGATGAATCAATTGGATGGTACAACCACCTTTATTTCCCATTTGTTTCAAATCATACAAGTTTACTACCTTCATGATTAACTCCTTTATCTAGTTTGTCGCATCGTTTAAGTCTGGTAACGATAAACTCCGTGTCTGTTAGAAAATTCTCACACACGTCTTGTGCCAGTTGCCCTTCACAGGGAAATACTCTCAGTCCCTACTTACACAGGCACGCTAATCAAGACGGAGTGGATTCAATTTTCAAAGAACAGGTAGCTTTATTATAGATAAGAGTAGTTGAAATTTTTATCACATTTTTGAGATTGTTGGAATAAAAAAAGCAACTCACTGCTTTACGAATGAGTTACTTTTTCACTAAAATATTTGTTGCATAATTTCCTTAATAACCTGAACAGAGTTATCAAATGAGATATCTTTAGCATACTTAAATTGGCGTTGATAACGAATCCATAGCTCTTTCTGATAATCAGAAATTTCAATTCCTCTCACTTGTTCTTCCCAATTATAAATAGTATCTTTACTTTTACGTTTTTCTGCCGTATTCTCAAGTGCATTTTTTTAATACTTCGAGATTAATCTCTTCTTTTCTAAGTTTATACAAGGTGAAAAGATCATATCGATCACGTGGGCGTGTCGAAGCTAATCCCCTACTAATGATCGTTTCTAACTTTTTCAGCAAGTACAGTCTCTAAATTATATGTCCATATCTTGATGCTTTCATTAGTAAAGATAGAAGTCATTGAATAAGTTATCTCTCTTGGTGTGATCTTATCACCAGTAGTAATATCAATAAAAAAACAACCTCCTTTAATGTATCAAAAGTCGCATTTAATTTTAATGAAAATCCTCCATATTCATCATCTTGGCGAATAGGCTCTAGCTTATCTACTGAAAATGAAAAATCCATCAGTTTTTTTGAACAAAGAATCTCTTCAAAGATATGAATCAAATTTTTTCTCTGCTCATTTCGGTTCCCTTCAGAGTGACATCTAAATCCATTGTGGTTCGCTTATCTAGTCCAATCATTTGACCTATTAGATACCCTCCTTTTTACAATGAAGGAATCTCTATAAGGACTAGTAGAAATCATCTTTAACACTTGCTCAATTAAATAATGTTGTTGTACTTGTTGAGCTGGAATTCCCTTATCTTTTGAAATATTTTTGATTTTTGCTTTAAAGCTATTCGCATTTGAAAACATTAAGATAGCACCTCCGTATAAGATTGTAACTTATCAGTTACTTTAAATAGTTGGGCATAATAAAATAATTTGTGTAAATGAATTTGATTCTGTTGAAAATATTTCTTAAACGCTGGTGCAATAATTTGAAGATCCACCTGATGAACTGGTCTTAGACATTCAACCAAAACACGTTCAACTTCATAAACTTTAATAAATTGACCAGGAAGACGCTCTATTTCAATAATTCCTTCACTATAGTGAGAGCGTAAAATAATAGGACATATATCTGCTTCCTTAATGTTTTTGGTATTCGTACCATAAGGAAAACTCATCGTCATGTTAAAAGGGATAGTCAAAGATAAACCATGTAACCAAAGTGCTGTCTCCAAAGAATAGATTCCCTTTGGAAATCGATACTGAAGGACAAACCACTCATCTAAATAAATATCAGGTAAGCGATATAGCCCTTTTTCTTCAGCATCGATTTTTCCTTCTGTAATCATTTTCAATAAGGTTTTGTAGTGTAAATTTTCATCTATTACTTGTTTAAAAGTTAAAAAACCATACTGATTGAAATAGTTCATCAGTTTTTCTCTTTTATCAACCATATCATTCTCCTTTCTTAGAAACAAAATACTAACATCTTCTATATATGTTAGCATTTTATTTCTTTAAAATCAATTCATTTAGTTTTTTATTTCAAACTGAATCTATAAGTAAGACAGACCACCTATTTTAAACAAGCATCAAACTATAAACTAGTAGGTTCCACACCAAATGTAGCCCCATACTGCCCCATAAATCCGATTTATAGCGCACCATCCCTAAAAACATTCCCAATGAAACATACAAACACCAAGCTAGAATGGTTCCTGGATGATGTACTAAGGCAAATAAAACACTTGTCAAAGCAACTTGAATATCTAATTTTCTAACCAAGTTCCATAAAATTTCTCGATACAGAAATTCTTCAACCATACTCGCATTGATTAAAAAAACAATAAAAAAATGAAAAACCAAGGAACTTGATGTTGAAGCCCAATTAAGTTTGCTTGATTCGTGGTTCCTTGAGCATGGATTAGGCTAAAACATAGACTTATAATCAGTAGGCTAACGAATCCAATACCAAGCCATTTCATCCTAGTTTTCATATTGACCTTGACCACTTGTTTTCGTTGACCATACATCCATAAAAAAGAAATGAGCGACGCTCCATAGAGAATCTGTAGTATAGTTAACTCACCGATACAAAGAAATTTCAGTAAGTATAGGGATACCAATAGGACATTTACTTGTTGGAATATATAAACTGGAATTATTCTTTTCATAGTTACCTCCGAAATAAATCTTCATAATCTAAATCTAATACCTGCACAATCCTTTCTACCCATGGACTTTGAGGCATTCGTTGTTCCATCTTATAGTGGCGAATCTTTTGATACAGACGATTCAATTCACTTGGATAGTGAAACTCTCCCGTAAACATTTTTCTGGTTAACTCAATCCAGCTGATATTTCTTTCAGCCAAAATAATGGACAAGTTCTCCCAAAATCGTTCAGCCATATTGTTTCTCCTTTAGTTAGATAAATAATGTGTTTGTGCCATGTAAATCAATTGTTTCGTATCTCTTGGCAATAAAGCTCTAGCCTCTTCCAGATTCAGATTTGGATAAACTCGCTTATTTGAAACCGCAAGAGGAAGTCTGATGGTTAGTTCAGGATTTTTTAATATCATTTCGATGAAATCTGTTAATCTGAGGTTATCTCGATTCTTAAATCGTAATAAATTGGGAGATAAAAACTCAAAACAATCTGAAGAATAGCTCATCATCTCAATTAATTTGTCCTTTGTCATTTCAGAAACTGAATGACAAGATACCTCTATGCCATACTTTTGAAAGAAATCCAAAGAAGTTGATTTCTATGACAATTTTTACTTAGATAGAGATCAATCATGGGAGACCTCCAAAAGATTCGGTTCCATTTGATATTCTGATACAATTAAGGAATCTAACAAATTTGAGAAGTTAATCGGATTCTTATCTTCATCAGAAGCTTTTACAGTTACTTGGGTTGTAAGTATTCCCTCTTTTCCCTCGGCTCGATAGCCTTGTCCATATAAAATAAAAACGAGATTTTGATGATCATCTACAAAGGCATCAACCCCATTCTTTATGTCTTGACTTTCAAGGAATTCCATAACGTTTTGAAGATAGGACTCATAAAATAGTGGGTAGTTGTGTTTTTTATGGTAATCATCTAAAAATGTTACTTCAAACTCACATGGATAATTGGGTATCAAAAATAATTGTTCATCCAGCTGTTTGATTTCTGCATCATGTAATTCTGTTTCTAATTCATCACAATCTAGTATTGATTCTTTATTTAATGCTTTCATCTTTTTCCTCTATTTCTTTTAATTTCTTTGCGATTGCGGCAATCACAGGAACGGTTACACTATTACCAGCTTGTTTATAGAGCTGACTATTACTAGAGACTTTTCTAGCAGCTTCAAAAGCCCAATCAGGAAAGCCCTGCAAGCGAAAACACTCTTTAGGAGTGATTCGTCGTATCCTCAGACGGTAAAACTGTCCATCTATTAATACACCGGCTACATGATAAACTTGTTTATCTTCTCCTTCATAACTAGCAACTACTACTCCCATTTGTCCACTAGTTGTTAACGTATTAGCTATACCTTTTCCAACTCTACCACGACGATACTGAGAACTTGGTCTTTCCAAATTAATTGAATCTCCTATTTCTGCTTGAGCGTATCCTTTTTTCGTTGCTTCCCGTACTTTTAGAAATTTGATTGGTTCTGGAATTAGTATTTTGGGAATTTTATCTCCACCTTGCATTGTAGTCAGTGTTGGAGATAAACCCTCACTTCCATAAACTCGACCAGTTTCCTTAAAGCTAGTTGGTAAATCTCCAACAACGACAATACCATGGCGATCTTGAGTATTTAAAGTAAACATTGGCTCTTGATTATCCTTAAAACGTCTACCATTTTGTCTTTTTTCTAATCTGTCTGGTGTCATACAAGGAATCGCAACTTTAAATCCTTCTCCTTTTCCACGAACTAAGGTTGGCGCAAGACCTTCTGAATAATAAACTTTACCGCTCATTCCACTTTTTGATGGATTCAAATTTCCTAATGTTTTTAAAGTCTCAGTGTTAGTTGCTTGACCTTCTCGTCTGAAAGGAAATAAGAGTCTGGTACCTTTCTTTCTAGAATGTCCGATAATAAACACCCTCTCTCTGTTTTGGGGAACGCCAAAATCCTTACTGTTAAGCACCTGCCACTCAACATCAAACCCCAACTCATCAAGTGTGGTAAGGATTGTGGTGAACGTCCGTCCCTTATCGTGATTGAGTAGGCCTTTAACATTTTCAAGAAAAAGAAAACGTGGTTGGATTTGTTTGGCCGCCCGAGCAATTTCAAAGAACAAAGTTCCTCTAGTATCTTCAAATCCCAATCGTCTTCCTGCGATTGAAAATGCTTGACAAGGGAATCCCCCACAGATGATATCGACTTTCCCTCTAAGTTTTTTAAATTCGTCATCTGAAACATCTCGTATGTCATGAAATTCAATTTCTCCTTCCGTTTGAAAAATGGACTTATAAGATTCTCTAGCAAATTTATCAATCTCACAAAATCCAATACACTCGTGTCCAACACTTTCCATTCCAAGCCGAAATCCACCTATACCTGAAAATAAATCAATAAATCTCATTTCTTGATCACCCCTTTCTGATCGACAATCAATGTCCAAAGAGTTATACCACTTGAAATTAAAATGAGCATAACTAATATCCACTCGATTGGCGACATTTAACCACCTCCTTTTCTAACACGGTTATTCCAAACAGAATACAAGCCGTTAAACACAAATTCAGCAAGTGCTTCCGCTCGTCGAACAAAGCGAACATTGTCAAGAGCATACTGATAGATTCTCTCAAAATCAGTCATAGCAATTTCACTGGCTGTTTCAGAAAAACCTTCTCGTCTAAATTGATCTTGTACCAATCCCCAAATATAATCTCGATCATATTTTGTGACCTTTTCTACTTTTCTTTTCAAGATAGGATGAGTATTCCTATCCTCCTCATCCTCAGTAAATAAAGAATCAGTCTCACTATATTTAGTCTCACTAACTTCAGTCTCACTAGGGGCTGAATATGAGACGGGGGCCGTTTCATTTTCAACCTGCCCTAGTCTTTTATTAACACTAGGCCTGTTTGAATTACCTACTGGGGTAGAAGATAATTCTCCTAAATAAATCTTATTAGCTAGTCTTCCTTTCTCACTTGAAGACTGTTGAACTTCATCAATTAAGTCATATTCTTTAAGAGTTTTTTTGATGGACAGTAATTTTGACTTCGAACAACCTAACAGCCTCATCAGTTTAGAATTAGAAAATACTAAATAAACCGCGCCTTCTTCATCTATCCAACCACGATTGAGAGATAATTCTAAACGATCTTTTAAAATAGAATAAGCCACCTTTACTTCTAGTTTCATATCCATATATTTCTCATCTTCAAAAAGAATTTTAGGTAATTTATAATACCGTTCTGAAGTTTGGTATTGATTTGCGGTAATTCGTTTCATAGCTCTCCTCCAAGTTCTTTGAGTATTAAATCTCCATTTGATTCCAATCGAACCAAGCCACTTTTTTCTAATTCAGCCATAAGAGATATGGCTTCAACAATGTCAATTCCCATTTCACGTACTAAAAATGAAATGACAATATAGCGTGATGATTGTAATTCTTTTGTCATTTCCCTCCTGAAAATAAAAAAAGGAGAACAATATTCAATTGTTCTCTCTTTAGATAAATATTTATTGTTGTATTCATTTTTCCGATGCGCAAACGACATCTACAAATACATATACATCTATGTGCCTTTTTAGGACTTTTTTGACGTCAAAATTGCCTTTATCTACAAAGACAAAATGCTTGTAAAATAGCTTAAAATCAAGGATTTTCACCCTTTTTTTCGTTGTAGCAACACTACACACTCCACGTGGTGCGTTTGAGGAAAAAGATCCACCGGCTGGACTTTCTTCAATTCATATCCCAATTCTTGATATAGTTTGATATCACGCGCCATAGTAGCGACATTACAAGAAATATAGGCGATGCGGTCTGCTCCTGTTTGAGCGCTTGCCTTGATAAAGCTTTCTGTGAGTCCTTTTCTTGGTGGGTCCACTAGGATAAGACTTGGTTGAATCCCATCTTTGAGCCAATTTTTCATAGCATTTTCAGCTGTGTCACAAACATAGTTGGCATTTGAAATATTGTTCAGTTGAGCATTCTTTTTGCTATTCTCAACCGCTTCTGAAATTACTTCAACACCATAAACTTCTTTGACATGTTTCGCAACAGAGAGGCCAATCGTCCCGATACCAGAATAGGCATCAATGACCACATCATCTTCTTTTAATGCAGCAAAGTCAATGGCTGTTTGATAGAGTTTTTCAGCCATTTCAGTATTGACTTGGTAAAAAGCGGGTCCAGCGATTTGGTAGTCATTTCCCAACATCTGGTCAGTGATAAAGTCTTGTCCATAAAGTGTGCGCCATTCCTTACCAAAAATAGCATTGGTATTCTGGTCGTTGATATTTTGCATGACAGACACAATCTCTGGGAACTGCTTGATGAGTTGTTCAATTAATTGCTCCACTCGAAAAACTTTAGGACGAGTTGTTACCAAAATAGCCATAATTTGCCCTGAATAGTGGCCACGACGCACCACAAGATTCCGAATCAAGCCAGCTTGTTCCTTTTCATCATAAGGTTTCACATCATAACGGCGGAGCAAGTCGCGTAGGAACACTACTACCTCGTCAATCACAGGATCTTGGATAAAGAAATCTTCCAAAGGCATGAGGTCATGGGAATTCTTACGGAAAAAAAGCCAGTTTCAAGACACCATTCACTCGACGAACAGGGACCTGCGCCTTATTGCGGTACTTGACTGGATTTTTCATACCCAAAGTTTCAGCAACCTCTACATCAGCAATTCCAGCAATCTTGTATAGACTGTCCTTGACTTGCTTAGTTTTAAACTTGAGCTGTTCTGGATAAGCAAGATGACCTAAATCAGCGATTCCTGAACGCAGGTAAGCCAAATCTAGATCTTGATTACGATGTGGTGACTGGATAAGGTATTCTTCAACTTTCCCAAAACCAATCTTTTTATTGACCTTGAGGATACGCATAAGGATTTTTTTCACTCGGTAAAGCATTTTTCGACAAAAAGACCAAACCATCTACCTTGGCAACTCCTGCGCCTTCATGGGTCAAATCAATAATTTCAACCTCTACAATATCATTTTTTTCTTTAACATTCTCTTCTCTTTCTATTGGCCGACAAAAAAAGACGGCAACGTTACGGTTACCATCTATTATACCATGAAATTTCT
>BNJT01001338.1_pt1 | contig 16695 bp, 21 predicted proteins | sample 8540491 | NCBI WGS metagenome assembly BNJT01 (sample SAMD00202455, study PRJDB9452) | human saliva metagenome | host: Homo sapiens
GTAGGAAGTAATTTTTTAGGACGTCTATACCATAAAAGTATGGACGCCCTTTTTATGTTAATTCTTATATTCTTATTCGATAATGATAATACCTGACAATCTCCTTCATACAATATCTTTTTATTGCTGCGGTTGTAGCTTGTGTAATTATTGTTAAGGCTTTCTTAAAGCTCATAAACAAGAAGATGATAAGAAGAATTTACATCTTTTATTATATAAGTGGAATCACAATCTTTATAATCATAGAGTTGGCAACTTATATTTTTTTGTTCATGATGATAATTCTTCAAATCTATTGAATACTATCTCTTTCGCCTCAACCTTGTCGTCAATAGTTTTATCTGTTGTAGCAATTGTACACGGAATTGTTACAGCAAGAAGGGGATGCTGAGGATGTTGCAAGTTCTATCAAAGACTCTCAAGATCACAAAGACTCTGCAGATTGTATTAAAGAAATTAGTTCCTCTTTTTCAAATAAAATGAAAGATTCTTCTGTGGAGATAGAAGCCTCTGTAAATCAAAGCTAAATGAAATTATGTCTAATGTAAAGAATGAATTATTTGATTTTGAAATGTAATCTCCAAGAACTAATACAGGCAAATAAGAATGGTTTTTGAACAAGTTACTCAAAAGATTGGATGGTATAAATTATAATGATAATTTAAGACAAAAAGATAAAAAGTTCTGATGATCAAAAATAAATTATTGTTTTTCTTCATAATTCTTCAATCTCGAGGCTGTATTGCTATCTATGCATGTTATAAGAGCTCTGCAGAAAAACGACAAGACCTTTAAGTTGGAGGATTTAAATGTTGATTCTATTGGTCCTCGCAGTTGTACTATTTTTATGGTTATATTATGGCTGCATCTGCTTTTAGGGTTATTGGATGTAGAAGTAAAAGAGGATAATACAGTTTTTGTTAGAAAATGCGAACTTGACGGTGAACAGATTAAATTACTTCAGAATCGGCTCCAAGAATACGTTTCATCGGACGATCTTCTATAAAAAGAGGATTCTAAAAATATCTTGGATTCTAACGAGATATTATGTTTTAGACAGGCTTTATTAAGTACTAATAATTTGAAAGTAATTTTTCTTATAAAGATTAAGATTGAAAAATTGATAAGCATACTGGCTGGCACTCGCAGAAGTCAGCCAGTTTTTATATTGTTCAACCTGTATAATACTTGATGTAATCGTGAAAAAGCTTATTTACTCTTTTTTCTATAAATCTCTTTATCTACTACACTAAGTTTGAAAAACTGTTTGCTGTCATTTTTAACATTTGCGGTATTTTGTTGATTTATAAAGTGTTATAAGTCTTGAGTGGGTGATAGGAGTGACAGCAAAATAAAAATAATTCGTGAAAAAAACTTGACAAGGGTATTCTGTGTTGTATCTTTTGCAAGCAGAAATAAGGAAGAACAACGACACGCTAAGCGTGATTTCCTACAAACTAATTGCATCTTCCTTTTGAATTTATTTTTCTTAAATCATTCTATTTATGTGTACAGATTTTTTCTAACATGCCCCAAAAGACTGGGCAGGTGTGCTTTATGCACGATTGTATTCTCAAGGAGCAGTGCTTGCGCTATTATGTGGGTAAGACACTCTCTATTAGCCAACATTCGGCATTGACCGTTCTTCCCTCTGCTCGTTCTGGCAATAGCTGTAAGGAGTTTCACGCTATGAAGACAGAACGCTTGGCGTCGATTCTCGCACCTTTTCGATGATGTGAGCATAGTGACTACCGCTCTCTGCGTAGTACTATGGAAAGTCATTTTGAAGTCGCTTTGTTTATTATCGTTACCATCGAGGAATTAATAAACTGAGTGAGGTGAACAGAAATGGGTTGACGAACTCTTCCAACGTTATGGCTATGCTGCCCCACGTGTTTATGATAACTACCAGACGTGCTGGAAATAATAGTAGTGCTTTCGGGAAGGAGTTAGGGAGTGAAAGGGAGTAATAGGAGTTAAGACATTAGCACGTTCTGTAAAGAAAGAGAGGGTAACTTTTTGCGTTACGGAATTGAGTAAGTAAACTGTTATAGAGGTCTTGTTTCTGTGGTGCTAACGCTCCGCACATCATGTGTTGATGCTCCGCACGTGTGGTGCTGGTGGACAGAATAAGAGAAGACATAGTAACAGTTTAACTTTTCTTTGGCTCATCAGACAGAATGACATAAGGTCAGACGAGAAAAGACATAGTAAGAGTTTAACTTTTTCTGTGTTAGACTTAATGACAGACATAATGACATAAGGTCAGATGAAAAAGATATATGTTTTTCTACGTCTCTGTTTACTCCTTAAACCTTTAGGTTTCTCTGTACTGGTCCTGTCCTCCGTTTCTCCGTGTTCTCTGTGAACCAATACAGCAGACATAATGACATAAGGTCAGATGAAAAAGATATATGTTTTTTTACGTCTCTGTTTCCTCCTTAAACCTTTAGGTTTTTCTGTGCTGGTCCTGTCCTCTGTTCCTCTGTGTTCTCTGTGTGAGCCAATACAGCAGCCATAATGACATAAGGTCAGATGAGAAAAGACATAAGTTTTTCTACGTCTCTGTTTCCTCCTTAAACCTTTAGGTTTCTCTGTACTGGTCCTATTCTCCGTTCCTCCGTGTTCTCTGTGTGAGAACTTCGGCTTAATCTTTTCACTCTTTTCTCCTTCTTCGCAAGCAACTTGTTAACTCGTTAACTCGTCAACTTTAAAAACTTCTACGATATGCAATACAAGAATCTTAAGAATATTAAAGCTGAAAATCAGCGAAAGCGACAGTCGGATAGACTTAAAAATGATATTACTCGTCGTCTGCTCAACTATCTTGAGCGGAAGTATGAAATGCGGTATAACACTGCCTTGGGGTGTACGGAGATCCGAAAGGCAGGGGAGTGATGAACCTTTTGTGCCTGCTGATGAACGGATGCGTAACACAATCGCTATCAAGGCGCGTCTTGATGGGATTGATGCGTGGGACAAAGATATCCGACGATATACGGAGTCGGACTTTGTCAAGGTTTTTTAATCCTGTGGACGATTTCCTCAATAGTCTGCGTGGGAGATGGGACGGAAAGGACCATATCAAGGCTTTGGCAGACTGTGTACCTAATGACAACGCACGATGGGCAGACTGGTTCCACACGTGGTTTCTTGCAATGGTGGCACAATGGATGGGCTTGGATAATGCACATGGCAATAGTGTGGCACCGCTACTCATCTCACGACAAGGCTATCGGAAGTCTACCTTCTGTAAACGTTTGCTGCCCGAAGTGTTGCAGTGGGGCTATAATGATAATCTTGTTATCAGTGAGAAACAGAATACGCTGAGGGCAATGACACAGTCGCTGCTGATAAACATTGATGAGTTCAATGCCCTGTCGGCAAAGACGCAAGACGGTTTTTTGAATGTCATGCAGCTCGCAGTGTAAAAACTCCGTCAGCCTTACCGCCAACAGCAAGTCACGTTGCCACGTGTTGCCTCTTTCATTGCTACGGCAAACGTTTCTGATGTCTTTAGTGATCCCAGTGGCTGCCGTCGTTTTATAGCTGTCACGCTGACTGGTCCCTATCCGCTTGCCCGACCATATGAGACTATAAGCAACTCTATGCGCAGGCGGTTGCTGAATTAGATAGCGGTAGCGTTATTGGTTTGATAGAGGCTGACACCCAAGAGATTATGGAGAATAACCAGCATTATCAGCAACGTACCCTGCCGGAGCCCTCTTTTTGGATTGTTTCTCTATCCCAAAGGACTTGACCAAGGGTGCATACATGACTGCCGCCGCCATCTTCAGCCTACTTCGTCAGCGATATGGCAGTCAACTGAATCTGACAAGCCTCTCCCATTTCGGTCGTGTCCTTGCCAATATCCCGACCCTCTACAGTAAAACATTCTTCGCATGGCACAGAGTATTTGGTAGCAGTACGTAGTAGTCTTGGACAGTCTGCCTCTCCCATCTTAAATCGTTAGTTGTTATCCGAATAAACTTTCAAAGTTGCTGTCACTACTGTCACACTTCAACGTACTATAAGTAGTTTTATAATCTGTCAGTTGCGTGAAGTGTTAAAAAGTGACAGCAACTAAAAAAACAAAAACTATGTTAGCTTTATTGACATTCAGTATGAAAAGTTTTTGTAAAAACCTTTTCTCTTTATTCTTTATATAAATATTTTATATTATATTTGCAAGGTGTTACCCATGTTAATGGAAAGTGTAACTAAGAACTCATCTATGAATGTGTGCAGGGAAGAACACAGGATGCCTTACCTTTTGCAATGACCATGAGGTGAAGAATGTTGGTAATTCTATATTTAAGTGCTAAAGTGTTCTGTTTCTATAACTATGAAGAAGATAAAAGCTACAAAACTGATAAGATGAAAAAGAAGTAATTCAAGAATTATACAATAGCTTTGAGGCTGCGGCTGTAGAGGTTGAAGATATAGAATGTTGAGTGCACATGAACTCCAATTACTTTTGGGGTATTCCAAATGGGAGAATTTCTCGAAAGTAATTGATAAAGCTAAGACGACTTGTATCAATGCTGGCTATCTCAGTTTCTAACCATTTTCCTGACGTCAGGAAAATGGTTCATCTCGGGTCTGGGTCAGAACGTGAAATTGATGATATTCTCTTAACTCCTATGGCTGTTACCTAATTGCACAAAATGGTGACACTTTTAATAACAGATAGCTGTGGGATAAGACGGAATACAAATTATTAATGAATTTATCAAGAAGAAAGTATTTTTGAAAAATGGAGAATAATAATAATATTGGAAATCTTAAAGAACTAAAAAGATTATGATAGAGGGCTGGTTTCTGCTCTTATAGGTGCAGGATTTTTCTAAGAATGTATCATCTCTTTATTTAGACTGGAATTCATTATTAGAAGATCTTTATAGATGATTTATTTAAATTAGAAATAAATCAGTATATAAGTGACTATTCTTATTGTACTGTAGGTAAATATCTTGAAGATGAAAAGAAAAGAGAAAGAAAGAGTTTGTTGATAATCTTTTAGACAAGTATGGATATTTAGAAATTGTTTTCGAAATATATAGGTCAAAAAGGATATAGGAGGTTATAGAAGATTATATAGAAGAGCGTACTCCTTATGCAAAAAGAACAATGATGGGACCACATCGCTCTATATAAAGGATGAAAAGAAAACTGATATTATAGAATCTGATTTTTCAGCGCATAGCAATTGTTACTATGTGATAAATTTAAGAATATATATACGACAAATTACGACAATCTATTAGAATTCACATCTGATAATTTTTCAGAATTTCAAACTCCTATGGTGAATACATCATGGAATTTATCAAATGGTTTCCAGAAACGTAGTATAATAAAAATACATGGGTCATTAAGGATAGAAGATGATAGGTTTGAATTTGATGGTGATCAACACTTACGATATATAATAGCTCAAGAAGATTATGACAATTATATTGAAAAACATGAGGCTTTTTCTCATTTAATGAGAATTTCTATGTTGCAAGGAAAGTTTTGTCTATTGGGCTTTTCTGGTAATGATCCAAATTATATGGGATGGGTTAAATGGATGAGTGATATTCTTGGAAAAGGGAAAGATAAGGGACCCAAAATTTACCTTGTAACATTTAAAAATGAAGAAAGCTTAGGGAAGAAGCTATATTATAGAAATCATTATATTCGAGAAATTAACCTTATGGATAACAAGGTTCTTTCTTCATTGGGATATGATCAATCTGAAATATCAAAAATTATCATTATCTGCTCCTAACTCTTATAAAGAAATTCTTGAAAGTTTTCTAAAAATCCTTCGTAAAACGGAAGATGGAGTTTTGAAAGAAACTGATGATGGTGGAGGAAATTATACTTTTGAAGAGATACCCGAGACTTCGACAGGGAGCGAAACTGCAAAAGTAGAACTAACAACTTCAGAGAAAACTATTTCTTTCGAATATAAAGAATTATGGAATGAGGCATGTTCAAAAATTTTATCGTCAGGAAGAGTTATCTGAGATTTTTGAACGTATCAGAATGCAAAAACTAAATATCCTTTCTGTCAGGTTGTTTATAATCAAGAACACTTTATAGAAACGGCTCTTAGAAGGAAAGGAGATTTAACAGAACCAGAAGCTTTTTATCTTTTTGCACTTGCAGTTAAAGAAATAGGGCAGTTGCCTCGTTATTATTCCCCCATTCTTTGCAGTGATAAGCCTATTTTTAGATTCGATACCACTTTGGAAAGAAATGATACAAAGAGAGGAAACTCTTAAAGGAAGTATAGAGCTCTTACAATATGGTAATTCGTCTGATTATTTTACTTATGAGAATATTCAAAGGAAATTATTTCATTTAGATTTTGAGACTGCTCATCGACTTTTAGAAGATTGGGATACAAAAGGTTATTGGTTACAAGCAAAAGCCATGCGGTTAGCTGTATTTCATGGAAGTGAAAAAGGCGATTGATATCTTGTCATCATATATTGATAGTCTTGACAATGCACAAGAAAAATGTTTGCATGTGTTTTAGCCAACTATATTTCTTTAATGGATCCTCGACCATATAATCTGGATTATTTCCTACAAAATAATATTTATGGACAAGGTAAGATAATCAGTTATATTCTTGAAGAGATGAGAGGTAAAGAAGATAAGCCTAAACAGAGAGGTTGGGTCGGTTCTTCATATAGCCTTGGTTTTAATAACACTTTATATGTGCAAAGTCTGAGATTTTTGCAGTTTATATTTGATACAGGACTGTACTTAAATTTTGGTATTACATATTTTGTGAATATTAAAGATTGGTATAAAGTCTGCAAGAATCTGTTCAAGTTTTACCCATATCCTTGTTTCTTTTATTCAATTCAATATCATGATAAAGATGTATTAAGACGCATTGGACAAGATTATGCCTTTACCCCAGATTTATTAGAAGAAAATAAAGACTTACTACTATCCTCTTTAAAGGCGTATGGAAATCAGCGTACTCCAGAAACGTTCTTATCTGGAATACTAAATATTACAGGTCCTTTATACTTATGTGTAAATGAATCAATTTGGTTTGACTCTTTAAAACGAATATTTTTGATTTTATGATTACTCACATTTCTGAGTATACCCATAGTGACATAGTTGTAGAGAATGTAGAGAATGCGGTTTCTTGCTTAAAAGAGTAAGTGTCATCTTGAAATTATTTTAGGAACTCTTTTGCAACATGCAAAAGATAATATGGATATAGTTCAAAGAGTAATCTGTTCTGATATGAATCTAAAATATTTAGATGAAGAATTGAATGAAGGAATCTTTAATTTACTGGAAGAACTAATTTTGTGTATATCCCTCAAATAGATATAACCGGAGTTGTATATTCCTTAAATATAAACAAATGCTTGCCAGATAGGTTATTAAAACTGTTTATGACTAAATTAAAAGAGGTAGGTTTTGATGACATCCCCTCAGAAATAGGGTCTCTTTTCTATATATGTATTTTTAGCTAAAGCCGATGAGGAAATAACTAAAAAGCAAAACAAAAGATTCTTGAGAAAGACATTTGGCATTGTGGTGTATTAGCAGAAGGTAATGGTTGAGTACTCCAAATTATATACGCCTACAAGCTTTTTAAAGATATTACAGAATGGGATGATCAAGAGTTTAGGATTATCTCAAATAATTTAAGGAAGAATATCAATAAATATAATACTCTTTCCGAAAAAAATTTAGAACTGATTCGTTTATGAAGAATGTTCAGATGACTTATTTGTCGGATGTTATACAATATATAAATACTCTATCAGAAGAACGTAAAAAGAGTTTAGAAGATATTATGATGATTGCGAAGAATTTATTAAGTAGCCATGTTTCATATGATTCTTTTTATAGAGGCGATGCTTTCAGAACAATCTGCAGATGTTTCTAATGGAATAGATAATATTGTTCAGGAGTCCGTTCCTCAGGTTTGAAATCATATCATAATGAAATAAATTTTTATAGTTGATAGAGCCATTATTGGAGAGCAAATAGTTTTAAGTAAAAAAACCTCTGTAATAGAATGGTTAATAAGAAACTATGAACAGGATTTTTAAGGAAATGCGAATAGACTCAAAACTAATAGTTCTTTTTATCTGTTTATAAAAACAGGTGGCAAGAAATGGATGAATTTCGTCCAGATCATAGCTTTGAAGATTTATATTATATTGCAAAAATATTTAGAAAAAGAAGGATATGACAATGATAGTATTCAGTATTGGTTGACAGATAGCTTTGTGAGTATTTTCTTATAAAACGTTCTCTGTTGCAAGAGTGTTGAGATGTTTTTCAGATATCATTAATTGAAGATGAATATAACAATAGAAAAGATACTTGAGTTTCATGATCTATTTCCCGAAGAAAAAGAAATAGATATTTCCAGCGTATTAAAAAGTATAGTAAAAATATTTAGTGTTAAGCAGCAATGTTTTAAGTCATAATTATGGAAGAGCGTATATACCTGATAAGAATAATACTTTTTCCAGTCATAGTGAAAAGCATATTGAAGATTTAACTAATCGGTTTTGAGCAACTCACAAAATTAAGTGGTCAAAAAGATATTCTGTTATTGTACTACTAAAACCTCTTTTGGAATTAATGAGAATTATCTTCTCATCCCTATAAATGAATATAAGAATGATGGAGATGTAGAGGATTTTGAATATGATTTATTCCGAGTCATACTTCAAATAAATGAAAAATCTAATGAGCTCAAAAGTTCAAATAAATACGATCTTGCTACTTTAAGTTTTTGAATTTCTTTATCATGAATGATATTAGTGGGCAAGATCTCAGAGAGGTTTTTATAAGACAAGTACAATATTATTGTACTTTTGTCTGATTTTATAGAGACCCGCCAAGATTGTGCTATAGCTAAAGCAGCTTTTTATCAAAGTGTGGGGATTACTAAAATGTCTGATTATGCTAAAAACATGGTTGGCTCTTATTGCTTTTAGATTTTTGAATATCAAAAGAAACAAGAGAAAGGATGTCCTGTCATAGACTTAAATAGATTACAAGATGTTGATGGTACGCTAAACATTTCTGTGTTAGATTTTTCTTTCTATCAATCTGAATGAGCATATTTCCTATAATAATACAGAGATAAAAAAAGTCGAGATGATAATGTAGATTATCGCATATTTAGGGCACGCCCTTTAATAAAAATTAGTGATAAAAATATATTATATATTGTTTTTCCTATCTTAGTTGAGAGACTCTATAACAGTTTGTTTTTTTGATTTAAAAGATAGTTTCAAGGATGCGTTTAACTTCTATAACAAAAATTTTGTGGAAAAAGTTTTATTTCAACCACAAGTTCTGCAATGTCTTAATGAAAAAAATAACATCCAAAATATATCCTTCCCGAGAGATACTTCTTTGCGGCGATAAAATCATAGAAGAGGATAATCAGCCTGACTTTTTATTTACGTGAAAATGATAATCTGATATTATTTGAATGTAAAGCTATACGTATTAATGGTGAACTCAAAGACAAATCTGATATTGATGAGCTATTGAGTATTCTGAAAAAAATAAGTTGTATTATTCTATTGAAAAATATAGATAAAATCAAGAGGTAAGAAGAAAAATGCAGAACGAGTTGGAGTAACACAGTTAGTCCAGCAAATGAAAATGATAGATGCAGACACTTTTTAAGTGGGATAATAAAATACCAGATGAAGTAGCCTATTATCCTGTAATTATCTTAGAAGATCCTCGTTTTGTAGTACCAGGTTTATCTTATATCATCAATTCTTGTATAAGCAACTTATTATACAAGAACTTCCTGGTCAGATGTGTCACCCAATAGTAGTAATGTCTATAGATATGCTAATGTTATATTCGCATGTTTTTCAAGGCAGAAGGCTTTTCATAATATTTTTGGCAAATACTTTCAAAACACTGTTCGTTATTCTAACAATGATGTTACGTGGACCTTTGATCCTCTTAGCGATTTCAATATATTTATGCAAGAAAGCTATAAATTGTCACCCTAAAAAAAGAAGTTGCAATTATTTGAAAAAAATATAAAAATATACTTGTAAAATAAACACTATAAAAACGATAACATCCAAGATGTTTCTTAATCAATACTACTCAAATTGAGGAAATATTTTTGTAGCATAAGAATATAATTCACTGATAATCAGTGTAGGATAAATTTGAGGAAGAAAACCATACTTATGCATAAATAGACCCGCAGCAACGAAGTGATTGCTGCGGGTTGTTTCTGCATATTTATAAAGCTTTGAAATCCTTTTTATAACGTTAACTCAACAATATAATCAATATCAGTTGGGACGGTATCGAGGTTGAGGGTGATACCATTACCAGTCTTTGTGAAGTTGACACGCTTGTTGGTGCCAAAGACGGTGGCGGACTTGATTTTTGTGGTTGCCAGTAGGGATGAAGAGGCAGGGAGTCCATACAGTTTAGGATATGGATGTAGAGTTTGTTACCACGTTGTGTACTTACGCCCCATTCATGTGGCCCAACGATGCCGCCACGAGTGTTGTAGATGGTTTCACCATATTTGTTCATCCATTCACCGATAGCCTGAAGGCGGTTGAGGGCAAGTTCGGGAAGGGCACCACCTGGCTCTGGACCGATGTTGAGGAGGAGGTTAGCATTCTTACCAGCAGCACGAACAAGCATCTGAATCAGCTCCTTTGGTGATTTGTAGAGGGTGTCAGTGATGTTGTAACCCCAATGCTCGTTGATAGTCTGGCATGATTCTAAGGGTAGGCGACTGATGCTCTGTCCAGACAGACCAGCCTTGTTCTCACCCGGTAGGTCACGTTCGAAGATCTGAATATCCTCGCCTGCGAAAGGCGTCTGGTGGTGGTTGTTAGCGACGAGGCACTGTGGTTGTAACTTATGAATCAAAGCATACTGCTCCTCCAACTGCCAGTCGAAAGGTTTTGCGTCGCTGTCATGATCCCACCAGCCATCAAACCAGATTGCACCCACCTTCCCATAGTTTGTGAGCAATTCTGTCAGCTGTGTGTTCATAAACTTGTAATAGCTAGCCAGTTAGCCTTCTCTTTTGGACGACCCGTTCCAGTTCCCGTTCTACCTACTGGATAGTCTTCGCGTCCCCAGTCGAGGTGCGAATAATAAAGGTGGAGCTTGATACCATTTCGTTGGCAAGCATCAGCCATTTCTTTTATGATGTCACGTTTGAAAGGTGAACAATCAACAGAGTTATGAGTACTGGTAGCCGTCTTAAAGAGCGAGAAACCATCGTGGTGGCGTGTCGTAATGGTAATATACTTTTGCACCAGCAGCCTTGATAGCTTTTATCCAAGCATCCGCATCAAACTCTGAAGGATAGAAAGTCTTTGCCAATTTAGGATATTCCTTGTAGTTTATATCCCTGTTGGTCATAATCCATTCAGTTGTACCCATCATTGAGTAAAGTCCCCAATGCAGGAAGATACCAAACTTCTCGTCTTGGAACTGTTCGCGTGCTTTAAGATTCTCTGCCGTTGGTTGGTAAGTCTCTTGTGCCATACCGACATAACTCGCCAGTAGTGTTGCGATTAAAAGTAGAGTCTTCTTCATGTAAGAATTTTTGTTGTTTAGATTTTTGAGTACAAAAGATAATAAAACTACAGCAGATAACGCCCCACTTAGTAAAAGAAAGTATAGATACAAGTATGGGGGTAGGGTGATGTTATGAAAAACAGAAGGACTCAGTCTGTTGGTTGTTGTGTCGGTGGATTCAAGAATGTATAAATATCTTCTTTCAATCTTAGGAATGGTTCAGCGTTCGTATAACCAACATTACGGCGGAGCATAGGGATAATCGCTTCCCGTACTATGACCATAACTTGACAGTTCGTTGCGACGTTGCGTATCGTGTACTGCATTGCGGTTAATCTCGTCTTCACGTTCACGCACAAGAAGGTCGCATACCCGCTTCAAGACTGGTACGATGATATTATCAAAGAGATGATGACCTTGAATATATAAGTAGGTTGTTGAAGGTGTAACACCCTAAGGAACGCAGTTCGTCTTTTAGTTTTAGATAGCTATCCTCTTTGCGTTCGGATTCTCCTTTTTGCAGTTGTCGTACACGCATCTGCACCTTATGGCGTAGCCGTTGAATACTTTCAGTTGCCCTTGTAGAGAGAAATTACCAATCTCCACAACTCGATTAAAGTCGGAGATCGTAAAACGTCGATGAATACCTTGGCGATAATGCCAGATACTCCAGACAAAGAGGGGATGTATACTCTCACTGTATAGTTTTAGGAACTCTTCGAAGTTAAAGATAGAATGGTCGTTAAGCGTTACTGCTACAGTCACATCATGTAGACTCGGTGCGTAGCATTGTAGGTTTTTCAATGGCGTAAAGCATACGTATGGAAAAACGTATGGGTTGTTGATTACTTCATCGGATAGTGGGTAGTTCCTTGTAGCAGATAGTCATAATCAGCATCAACACAAGCAATCATGTTCTCACCAATATTCTGTGAAACGAGGTTCATCAATACCGATCGTTTGCCCTTGGTAAGGTTTAATCGCGATGGCAACATCACTTCAAAGTAGCGTTCCTCGTTTTCAAAAACTGCTTAAGACAGTGCGCCAAAAGAAGATATCGTCATACGCTTCCACGTATGCGATAATCTTTCTCCGTGCCCGCTTACCATTTAATCGGTTCGCTGCATCAATATAAGCCGATGACAGGTTGTCGCTCAGTCTTTTTCCCATTGCTCCTCCTTCAGACAATCATTTATCGGTTATGTCCGTAACCTCTGTCACACGGTCAATCCATCCGTTCATGATGACAGCTGGACTGTGGGTCGTGAGGATAATCTGAACATTCGGATTCAGTTCTAAGATGAGGTCGATTAAGCGTTTCTGCCACTCAATATGTAGACTCACTTCTGGCTCGTCCATAAAGAGAACGTAATGTTCATTGTCTTCTACCAATACAGTCAGCAAGATAACTAAAATCTGCTTCTCGCCACTTGACAGCTGATAGGGAGCCAGTTCCTCACCGAGTGATGAGAACTTTATCTCATTCTCCGTGCGAATAATCTTCTTTGCCAGTTTCGGTAAAGAGGTCGTCCAATATATCTTGAAAGCGTTTCTTAGGTTGTGATATCTGCTGTGCTTTCTCGGCAGCATCTGCGTCACCACTTTGTAATGTCTCGATAATACGGTTTACCGATGTTCACTTGATAGTCAAGATACTTACGTTGAAGTTGGAAAAAGCTGCCAATCAAGTTCTGTAACAAGATCGACGTTAATCTTGCTGATGCTATCCGAGTTCATCAGTGGACGGTCAAACGAGCGGATAATATCATAACGTATCCACCGTGCATCATTAGGACTTACCTTTAGTCGGACACCCTTCAGTGAATGGCTGGGGAACTCACCACCTTGCGACAGACTGCGTACCACCTTATTAAGTATGGTACTCTTCCCGACACCATTGATACCACTTAAGATATTTACCTGTCGGTCCAGTGTCCAGCGAATGTGTTTCTTCCCGCTCCAAAGCGAGTCAATCTCAATCTCTTCTATGTAATCTGCGTATTTCTGCATACTCGTAGATATAGTGACAATCGTAGTGCAAATATAAGGAATTTTTGCGTTAATGGCAATAAGAATGCTTTATTTTAATACAAATACCACGTTTGTGGTATGCTAAATAACATAAAGAGAGTATTTCCATATTGGTAAATGTCCGTACCTTTTGCATCCGTAAAACATTAAGTAAGAAATTAAATCCCAAAGAATATGGCAAAGATAGTAAACAAAACTCACAGAACTTATCGGTAATACACCACTGTTAGCACTTAATAAATTCTCTGCAGAAAGAGGACTCAATACGCCTGTTCTTGCAAAGGTAGAGTATTTTCAATCCTGGTGGTAGTGTGAAGGATCGTATAGCATTGGCTATGATAGAGGATGCTGAGGCTAAAGGACTCTTAAAGCCAGGAGCTACAATCATTGAGCCAACCAGTGGAAACACAGGCGTTGGCTTGGCATTTTAGTATCTGCTGTGAAGGGTTATAAAGCTTATTCTCACCATGCCAGAGACCATGAGTGTGGAGCGTCGCAACCTTGTAAAGGCTTACGGTGCTACGGTGAAGTTGACAAGTGGAAAGGATGGTATGAAGGGTGCTATCAAGGCTGCAGAGGAGTTGAGAGATTCTATTCCTGGTAGTATTATCCTTCAGCAGTTCGAGAATCAGGCAAATCCAGAACGTCACTATCTTACTACGGGTCCTGAGATTTGGCGCGATACAGATGGTAAGGTTGATGTGTTTGTAGCTGGTGTAGGTACTGGCGGTACAGTGAGTGGTATTGGTCGCTACCTCAAAGAGCAGAATCCTGATGTGAAGATTATTGCCGTTGAGCCAACCTCATCGCCTGTCTTGAGCGGTGGAGAGAGTGGACCACATAAGATTCAGGGTATTGGTGCAGGCTTCGTACCAAACACTTATAATAATAAGTATGTTGATGAGATATTCCAAGTAGAGAATGATCAGGCTATCCTTGCTGGTCGTCAGTTGGCACAACAAGAAGGTTTGTTGGTTGGTATCTCATCTGGTGCAGCAGCCTTTGCAGCTACCGAGATTGCTAAGCGTCCAGAGAATGCTGGTAAGACCATCGTAACCTTGCTGCCAGATACAGGTGAGCGTTATCTCTCAACAGTGCTTTACGCCTTTGACGAGTATCCTCTTTAATAGTTTTCAAATTCTAAAATACTTTCCCAACAGACTGCTTTTGTCTTTAAGACACGGTAGTCTGTTTTTTTATTTTTAGGTAGGAAGATAATGCTTTTATAGTTTGATAAATACTATTTTGATATTAGAAAATGTTTTGCACAAATGAGACTTTAACTTCTATTGATACTGTAAAATAATACTTTAGTTTCCCTCTTTTTAACCTTCAGATTATCAGCTGATTGCAAACTTGTAAAAAGAAAAAGGTGCTTAATTGGAAACTGTAAAGGGCGTTAATTCGAACGTAGAAGATGCTTGATTAAAAAAACGAGGAGTGGAAAAGTTATTACATTTTAGACAAATATCTTCTCCATTCTTTCCTTTTTATAGAGAGTGAGAAGAGGTTTCTTTATTATTTTTGTAAGAGGAAGGTTTGTGTCTGTCAAGTGTTCGGACGCTCCACATTTCCTTTGATACTGTTTCAAGATACCATAGCATAGCAGTCTCGTCGTCTATGCGTAGAACCTTGAAAATATAGATGTCCAAGTGAGATTTGGAAATCGCGATTTTCCAAATCTCATAGTCATCAATAAGAAGATAAGAACTTTCTATTTTTATTAACGTAGAAGTCATAACACTAAAAGGATGGTAATGACACACAGGGGTTGTTTAATGTAGGGTAGCTGGTTTAGTACAAAAGAAAAACAAAAGAGATTTATGTCATATAAAGAAATACACCAGTATCACTTAGAGTGCTGGGTACATCGAAACGGTTTCTCCATTGAGCTTTAACCTCACTCGATGGAATGTGATTTTTGATTGTATTTCGATGAACTTGCAATGTTTTTTTATTAATTGCAAATGTTTCTATTGGTAAGATATATAAACTTGTTTTGTTGGATATATTTCTATAGTCTTTGCTTTTTATACAGCTGGTTAGATAAATGTTTTTATGTTTATCATATATTTATTCTTAATTTTTATCTAATGATAAAATAAAAATGTTAAATTTGTGGAGATAAATAAAATAAGAAAGCTATTATAGAATTTCAATTATGGATATAGGAAAAAGATTAGCTGAGATTTGGAATGAGGAATACATTGCTTCACTTCCCAATGAGATTATTAGCAGAGGTTATACTTATGCAGACAATGTTCAAAGTGAGATTTTAGTAACAGGAATTAATCCATCGTTTCGCAATAATGAAGATAGTGGGATTATTCATGGACCAATAAAAAGAAATCTGGTATGGGCAACAATATGATAATTATTGGAGTCCAGTAAAGAAGATGCTTTTTGACGAAGATATAGATTTAAGAGATAAGTCTGATTATCTTGATATTTTCTATTTTAAGGAGAGAGAGCAGAATATTTTGAAAACCCAAATATTAAAGACATCTGAAGGTATAAAATTCATTGTTGACCAATTAAATCTTACGATGCACATTATTGAGGAAGTTGTAAAACCTAAACTGCTTGTTGTGAAGAATAAGGAGTCACAAGCTTATTTTTGGGAAACTCTTTGATGAGAAAGGATGGGTATGGATGGGTTATGAATTTGAGCATATTCTGGATATGGAATGTGGAGAACTTTGTCGTATTATTGGCTTAAGAGAGTGTGAAGGACGCATAGCCCCAGAATTTAAGGATACGCAACTGGAAGGGACCTTCGTTCTATTTACAAAAGCATATAAATCAATATAGCCAATTGCAGAACGTCCTACCTCAAGGATTCTTAAACTCATCTTAGATTGGTATGATTCTGAGAGGAGCGTTAGAGAGTTTGCAATAAAATAGCTTTTATATTGGTCTTAGAATGACATTCTTTTGGATGGTTCTATATAGAAAAACAGAGAACAAGTTAATTAATACAAGGTGTAGCTTAAAGTGAGAAAATAGTACACCTTTTTCATGTTTCTTGGAATAAAACGAATATTCTGTTATATTTTGCAATCGTGATTGCAAAATTGTAATCTCTTAGTT
>BNJT01001650.1_pt1 | contig 16610 bp, 27 predicted proteins | sample 8540491 | NCBI WGS metagenome assembly BNJT01 (sample SAMD00202455, study PRJDB9452) | human saliva metagenome | host: Homo sapiens
GTGATGATATTTCTGTATTTTTATGGGCCGGAAAAGCAGATGCAATCCGAGTCCGGATTTCTTTCCATCAGCTTTCTGACTCTCTTTACGAAAACGGGCATAAAAAAATCAAGGGCAATGCCGAGGTTATCCCGAATAGCTTTTCCTATCAGTTGTTGTGCACCAATCCTCTTGAAACGCTATTTCATGTATCTCATATGGAATAAAAATAATATACGGAAAAATTCATCTATTAGTTCGTTTAGTTCCGGATTTTCAAAGTCCTCTTGTAAGAGTTTTTGCCTTTTTCTTCTATTTCCTGTAGCATTTCTTTTTATGGTAGGATAGCTGTATAGTTTTGGAGACGACCATGGCTCGATTCCGCATTATTACAAGAATCTCTATCAGCAAATTTTTTGTTGTAGTCTTTGTCAAGATATTTATACAAGAAATAAAAATAGAAAAAGATTTCACAGCATTCTCTTCTATCATTATTCTTTTCTCATAATAATTCTTAGTTTCCCAAGCATAACTAGTGTCTATTTCTTGATTTTTCTGCCATTGTAGGAACAATCATAAAATAACCGCTTGAGTTTATTCCTTCCAAAATTGGAATTTGCTGAATATCCTTTAGAGCTTCGTTTATTTTTTCTAAATAAATCTTATGAATATTTTGCTCCCAATTAAATTGATATTGGGAAATTAGTCCACAAGTAAATGTGGAATCATACCCTGCTCGAATAAAAAAACGCAAACGAGAGTTACCGGTCAGCTTAAAAACAAAGGCGTATTCCTCCCTTTGCACTTTTTCTCCTTCATCAGAGCTTTGATAGCTGATTCTATGATAGAATTCCGATCTTATGCATTTTCGAGAGAGCATCTTTGAAAAGAGAATACCGGCATCGCAAGTTCCGTGATTTATACCTTCTGTAGTATCCGGATCAATCTGATTTACGGATACGCCCAGTATACCATCGGGAAAGATCATAAGCTCAACTGTGGAATAATCCTCCAGTACGAAAACAATCGGTTCCCAAAGCTCCAATTCCGCATTAAGTTGAATTTTGTTATACCATTTCTTGTCCACACTCTGCATAAAACGAAAAGTCACTCCTGCGGCGCATACTGTCTTCTTCTTGCGTTCATCTAAAGAATAGTCTTGCATATTAAGAGCTATACCGATGGCATTGATTTTGATGATTTTTTTCTTTGCAATCTGATTTTTCTTCCCAAAAAGCATTTAATTCTTTTTTCCGTCTTACAGAACGTGGGCTTCCATTCCTGAATATCAAAGGGATTCATCATAAGCTTTTCTCCTTAAAAAGAAATATTCTATAAACTCTGGAATTGCCCTTATGGAGCAAAAGAGACGATAATTAAAATACAAAGTTAAAAAAACAAAAATAGAATTGATATTTAATCAAATATTTTAATAAAAGCTTTTGCGAAATGGAAAGAAGGTAATATAATAAATAAGATATTAGTAGATTTTTTTCATAAAATTACCAGAGAGCCTTACTAATATTTTTTTAGAAAAAAATGTCGAAAGAATACCTAATTCAACTGTTTGTGATAAAGGTGGATTAGGGTATAGGAGAGGGAGAGCTTATGTCACTAATGCAAATGATTTTTAAAAAGCCTGAGGAAGTTTTCGGGGAAGAAGAGTCCGTCGAAAAACAACCTTTGGACTTGTTGTCTGTAAAAGGCGACAGAATAAGCACAGTGTTAGAAACAGAGAACATTGAGCTCCTCTTGGAAAAAGAGCAGGGACGAATCCGCCTTGTACAGAAAAATTCCGGAGGAGAAGAACTGAAAACTCTGATGGAATGTCCCTATGCGGAAAATGCGGATGCCCGAAAAGAATTGACGGATATGATGACCGCCGTAAAGAAGGATATTGAGTCAGCTATTGAAGTGGGAAGAACCTCCCTTCGCATTCCGGAAAGTAAATATGAACTCTTCATGTATATGCGGAGACGCCCATCTATCCCTATGGATATGGATAAGCTAAACCGAGAGCTTTCTTCCGGTGAAGCAAGGGGAAAAATGTGGCTTTATTCCGTTCTTTCTTGGAGAAGAATCCCAGAATCAACGTTTATGTGGGAATCTATACCCTTGGACAGGATACGGCTTACAGAATCTTGAAGCAGGAATGGCGGATGCTTTCCAATGTACGGTTTATTGTCTTGGAAAATTATGAAAAGAAGCCGATTTCCTGGTCCGATCCGCGGATTCAGGAAAGCCTGAAGGATTCTCCCAATGTGGCAGCCATCGGTATCGGTATTAAGGGAGATCGGCCCCGTTATGCCATTGAGCTTCGGACAGAGGATTTGGCTTCCTCCGTTAAGAAGGCGGCAATGCTGAGTCACCACCTTTTCAATATTCGCGAGGAAATGATTGACGCTCAGACTCAGGGCTTCGCAAAGGCTATGTGGGAGCTTGGGGCAAAGCGGGGCAAGAGCGAGGAATTTATTCGGAAAACCGTGGAGGATTTGGCTTTTAGAGGATGCCTGCTACAGAATTTCCGAAAGCTCTGCAAAGGAAATCGTGAAGAAGGTGCAGGAGAGAGGCTTCAATGAGGGTGAGGACATCGGACTGTTCCGTGTTCCGGTATTAGACAGACGTCTGCTCTTAAACCTTTTAAAGAATGCGGAAAACGGCTTCCTGGTAGTGGATGATGCGGGACAGTTCCAGTATTACCGGGATATGACCGGAAAACTGGTGATGAAGTACGGCTGGGAAAAGGACGGCTGTTGGTACATTGCCCCCAAGGGTAAGGAAGAAAAGGAAATTCGGAAAGAGGCCGCTATGGTTCTTCTGGAAGGAAAAATATCTTCAGGCCCTTGGAAAGATTCTTATGGAGAATCGGAACCGCTCCGTAAGCGATGCTTACAGCAATCTGAAAAAAACTTCATTGTTTCCTATGAGAAGCTGGGCATGGGAGAGGGAGAACAAATCGAAACACTGGGGCTTGCCAGAGACTTCTTCCCCAAGGAAAATATAGAAGAAATTCAAACTGTCATTGGAGAGGTGCTTTCCGAAAGCTCCCTTTATGACAATTTCGGATTTTAAAAGATAGTATATATTAATGCATTCTATACTATGTAGGTTTGGATAGGGGCACGCTCCCTCGAATAAAGCAACAGGAATACTTGCAAGAAGTAATGATTTTTTGTAAAGTATTCCTGTTTTGTTTTATAAAGAAGGGAAAGAAAAGAATGAAGGAAAAAAGTAACCGTATTGTTTCGCTAACTTCCATCTGTATTGTGCTTTTTGTTTTTGGTGGCGGCGGCTTTTTTTGACCGATAAGGAGTCGGTGCAGAATTCTCCCTGGTCTTTAGTGCCTCCGGTGATTGCCATTGCCCTGGCTTTGATTACCAAGGAGGTTTACAGTTCCCTGTTCTTAGGAATTTTATCCGGAGCTCTTTTGTATTCCGGCTACAATCTGGAGGGGACTCTGAACCATGTGTTTGTGGACGGCATTATTCATGTGCTTTCCGATGCCTGGAATGTGGGAATCCTTTGCTTTTTGGTGATTTTGGGCATGATGGTACAGCTCATGAATAAAACCGGAGGCTCCAAAGCCTTTGGGGGATTGGACGAAGAAGCATATCCGAAGCAGAAAGGGTTCTATGCTGGCTACCATTGCCTTGGGCTGCCTGATTTTTATTGACGATTACTTTAATTGCTTGACAGTGGGCTCTGTGATGCGCCCGGTAACGGATCAGCACAAAATAAGTAGGGCAAAGCTGGCGTATCTCATTGATACTACGGCGGCGCCGGTATGTATCATTGCGCCGATTTCCTCTTGGGCGGCAGCGGTTTCCGGCTTCGTGGAAGGGGAAAAATGGAATGAAGCTCTTTGTGAAGACCATTCCTTATAATTTCTATGCCCTTCTATCCCTTTGTATGCTGATTTTTTTGGTTTTGCTTAATGTGGATTTTGGCCCGATGAAGCTTCATGAGGAAAATGCTGTAGAAAGGGGTGATCTTTTTACTACAGCAGAGCGTCCCTATGGGGAAGCCACTGAGGAAGAGGGGAGAAAAGGACATATCCTGGATATGCTGGTGCCGATTTTCTCGTTGATTGTTTTCTGTGTTGTGGGAATGATTTATTCCGGAGGATTTTTCACCGGTGCGGATTTTGTTACTGCATTTTTCCCAGTCCGATGCTTCTACAGGATTGGTGCTGGGGGCTTTTGGCGCCTTGGTAGTGACCTTATTTTTATTACTTTGGCAGAAATGCCCTGTCCTTTAATGAAGGAATGGACTGCCTGCCGGAGGGCTTTAAGCAGATGGTGCCGGCCATCTTGATTTTGACCTTTGCCTGGTCCTTAAAGGCCATGACGGATAGCTTGGGAGCGAAGGAATTTGTTGCAGTGATGGTAAAGAGTAGTGCAGGCTCCGCCTTATCTTTCCTGCCGGTATTTATTTTCCTGATTGCCATTGGCCTTGCTTTTTGCTACAGGAACCTCCTGGGGAACCTTTGGGATTTTGATTCCGATTGTGGTGGCCATTTTTCCAGGATGTGGATACCAACATGATGATTCTTTCCATGTCCGCCTGCATGGCGGGAGCGGTTTGCGGAGACCACTGTTCTCCCATATCCGATACTACCATTATGAGCTCTGCCGGAGCCCAAAGCGTTCATATCAACCACGTGCAAACCCAGTTACCCTACGCCCTTTTGGTGGCCGGGGTATCCTCGATTAGTTATATTTTGGCAGGATTTTTTTAAAGACTCCTTGGATTCCGCTGGGCATAGGCGTGGCACTTCTGTTTGGAATTTTGCTTTGGATTAAGACGGGACAGAAGAAAAGCTTAAAAAGACTGATTAAAAAGGCAGATAGGAGCTTAGTAAAGGCCGATATTTGCCTTGGTGAAAAATGGGAGAAGATGTATTGAGATAAAGTATGCAAAAATAGGGAGCTGTGTATTTCATAGCTCCCCTTCTCCTATGGGAAAAGGGGTCGGATGAGAATGCATTCTCCTCCGGCCCCCTTTTTCATAGGAGATACGCTTCCCCTGCCTTTGGCAGGGAAGCTATTTTTGCTCTTCGAAATCCTTTTCCCCGGCAAGAAGTGGTTTTCAAAAACCGCTTCTTGCATATTTTAAACTATATCCCTTAAAAATATTCTATTGACATTTTTTTATGATTTACAGTTATATTGCTTTTCGAAAAATTTAATTAAAAATAATTTTTAGTAAAAAGGCGAAAAGGAGTTCAGTATGGAATTCGAGAGATTAAAGGAAATCATTGTAGATACTTTGGCATGTGATGAGGATAAGGTTACTTTAGAGGCAGATATGCAGAAGGATTTAGAGGTGGATTCTCTTTCCTTAGTGGAGCTGCACATGGCTTTAGAGGATGAGCTGGGCGTTTCCATTCCTGATGGAGAAATCGGAAAGATGCATACCGTAAAAGATATTTTAGACTATGCAAATAACGCAAAGGCGTAAATTTATCAAGATAGAAAGACAGAAAAACAGGCGTCCTTAGGGACGCTTTTTCTCAAAGAGAAGAATTGTTTCTAAAGGAAAGAATTGTTTCTAAAGGAAAGGTCAAGAACCATAGGAGGAAATATGAAATCACCCATTCAAAGTCTGGTAGAGCTGGTGAAAGACAGGGACTTACGGCAAAAAGCCAATAAAGATACCATGAGCGGAGCTGCACCCCTAAAAGGTGCCTGCAACCTTATCAGCTGTAGAAAATGCGGAAGAAGAGCACTTCGTTCCCGTTGGGAAGAAAAATTACTATATTTGCCCTCATTGCGGTTCTTACAGTCCTATCGGAGCCTATTATCGCTTAAAAATGCTTTATGATCCGGGAACCTTCCAGGAGCTGGATCAGGATATGGCGGTAAAGGATCCTTTGGACTTCCCGGAGTATAGAGAGAAGGCGGACAGTCAGGCGAAAAAAACCGGCCTGAAGGAGGCGGTGATTTCTTCCAAGGGGAAAATCGGAGGAATTCCTGTGGTGGTATTGGTGCTGGACAGCCGTTTCTTCATGGGCTCCATGTCCCAGGCGGTAGGAGAGAAGGTAACCAGAGGAATCGAAGTGGCGGATAAGGAGCAATGCCCCTTGATTATTTTTCTCCGCTTCAGGAGGAGCCAGAATGCAGGAGGGAATCTACAGCCTTATGCAGATGGCAAAGACCTCTGCGGCAGTGGAGCTTTTCTCCGAGCATGGAGGACTTTTTATCAGCTACCTGACTCACCCCACCACAGGAGGCGTAACCGCAAGCTTTGCCACTTTAGGAGACATTACCCTGGCAGAGCCGGGAGCCCTTTATCGGTTTTGCTGGCCCCCAGAGTTATTGAGCAGACCATTAACAGTAAGCTCCCCAAGGGCTTCCAGAAGAGTGAATATCTGGAAAGTCACGGCTTCGTAGATAAGATTGTGGAAAGAAAAGATATGAGAGAAACCTTGATTCAGCTTTTGAAATTACACCAGAAGGCCTAAGACATTTTTTATAGAAGAAGCTTCCGTTGCACAGTAAAAGAAAGGTTACGGAGCGGGAGAGGTCGGATGGAAAGATTTCAGGCCAAGAAAAAGAAAGATGGAAAAACATAATTGTCGGAATCAGGAATCAAGGAGGAATATAGATGATTAAGGGAAGTATTGGAAAAAAACAGACGCCTTAGAAGAGAAAATTCAGGCTCTTCTTGCGGAAGAGGAAAAAAACCGAGGAAATCAAAGTTTTACAAGAAGAAAAAGAAGAAGCTTTTTAGACAGCTGTAAGGATTTGGAGCCGGGAGATCGGGTATTCTTGGCAAGACACCCTCGCCGTCCCCATGTGGAGGACTTCGTTTCCGCCCTTTTTACAGACTTTTTCGAGCAAAAGGGAGACCATCTTTATGATGAGGACCGCTCTATATACGGAGGAATTGCCCGTTTTCATGGCCGTCCGGTAACGGTACTGGGTCACAGAAAGGGAAGAACAGTGGAAGAAAATCTTTCCTGCAACTTCGGAATGACCTGTCCGGAGGGCTATCGTAAGGCAAAAAGACTCATGGAGCAGGCGGAGAAGTTTGACAGACCGATTATTACCTTCGTAGACACTCCGGGAGCTTATCCGGGTCTGGAAGCGGAGCAGCACGGACAGGGGGAGGCCATTGCGAAAAACCTTGCCTTTATGAGTTCTCTTCATGTGCCGGTGATTGCGGTGGTTACGGGAGAAGGAAGCTCCGGCGGTGCTTTGGGAATCTGCGTAGCCAATAAGATTTTGATGCTGGAAAATGCCATTTACTCCGTTCTAAGTCCGGAGGGCTTTGCGACCATTTTATGGAAGGACAGTTCCCGTGCGGCAGAGGCGGCAAAGGTGATGAAGCTTACCGCAAAGGATTTAAAGGAAGCCAATGTGGCGGATGAGGTTGTGCCGGAGTCCTTGGGAGGCGCCCAGGATGACCCGGAAAGTCTTTACAAAGCATTGGATCAAGTCTTGGAGAAGACTTTAGCATACTACGAAGGTATGAGTCGTCATGAAATCCGTAAGGACAGACTCTCTAAGTTCAGAAACATTTAGGAAAAGAGGAATGATGGAAGGACTAAAGATACTTGGCCTTGGATCGGCTATCCCAAGCAAGAGGGTACACAATGATGACCTGGCAAAGCTGGTAGATACCAGTGATGAATGGATTTTTTTCCCAGAACAGGCATTCATGAAAGACGTTTTTGTGAAAAGGATGAGAGTGCGGGAACTTTAGCGGTTAAAGCGGCTAAGGAGGCTGTAGCGGATGCGGGGCTTAAGGGAGAAGACATCGGGGTGATTGTGGTGGCTACCATGTCTCCGGATTTCTCTACCCCGAGCCTTGCAGCCATCGTGGCAAGGGAATTGGGCACGAAAGAAGATGTTCCCGTATTGGATTTGAATGCGGCCTGTAGCGGTTTTGTTTACGGGCTGGAGGTGGCTAGGGGGCTTTTACTTTCCACCAATAAGGACTATGCCCTGGTGGTAGGAACGGAACAGCTTTCCCGACTACTGAAAATAGAGGATAGAACCACCTCCGTCATTTTCGGAGACGGAGCAGGAGCTGCTGTAGTAAAAAGAGATGCCAAGACTCTCTACGCTTCCTACTTGGGCTCTAAGGGAGATTATTCCATTATGGCTCCCGGCATTTACACCGGAGCCTTTGACGGCTTCTATGAGGATGGCACGGAGAATCCGGAGAAGCAGGGAGAGGGAGTCAGTGCCGGAAAGCATGAAAAGCTGGATCACCTGGTAATGGATGGAAAGGGGGTTTTCCTCTTTGCCATTGACATCGTTCCTCATTGCATTGAGAAGGTCTTGGAAAAGACCGGAGACAGCTTGGAAACCGTGCAGCATGTGGTTTGCCACCAGGCCAATTCCAGAATCATTCGAAATGTGGTACGACACATGAAGGCGGATCCTAAGAAGTTTTTTGAAAATATGGAGTATTTCGGAAATACCTCCGGAGCCTCCATCCCCATGGCTTTAAAGGATATGCAGGAAAAGGGCCTTTTACATTCCGGAGACAAGCTGGTTTTGGTGGGCTTCGGCTCGGGACTGACCTATGCCTCCGCAGAAATTCAGTACGAAAAAGCGTAGAGAAAGTAAAGGAAATTAAGGAGAGATTATGACCGGATTACAGGAGATGTTAGGGAATTCGTTACCCCATTATTCAGGGAGGAATGGCCAATATTGCCACAGGAGCCTTTTGCGGCGGCTTGTTCCGACGCGGGAGCCCTGGGCTTGATTGGAACAGGAGGCATTCGAGAGGCGGAGGGTCTTCGGAAGGAAATCCATATCCTTCGGGAAAGAACCGACAAGCCCTTTGGGGTGAATCTTATGCTGATGAATCCGGAAACCGATAAGATGGTGGAAATCTGCATTGAGGAAAAGGTACCGGTAGTAACCACCGGAGCCGGAAATCCCGGCATTTACATGGAAGCCTTTAAAGCGGCGGGAATCAAGGTGATTCCTGTGGTGCCGGCTCCTATCTTGGCGAAAAGACTGGAAAAGCTGGGAGCGGATGCGGTGATTGCGGAGGGCTGTGAGTCCGGAGGTCATATCGGGGAAATGACCACCATGACTTTGGTGCCTCAGACCGTGGATGCGGTTTCCATTCCGGTGATTGCGGCAGGCGGTGTTGCAGATAATCGGCAAATGCAGGCCGTGCTCACCTTAGGAGCCTGCGGTGCCCAAATCGGTACGGCTCTTTTGGCGGCGGAGGAATGTCCCATCCATGAAAATTATAAGGAGGCGGTACTGAAGGCCTCCGGCTCCGACACCATTGTCACCGGAAGAATTGCCGGTGTACCTGTGCGGGTTTTAAAGAATCAGATGAGTAGGGAATACTTAAGTCAGGAAAAGGCGGGAGCGGATAAGATGGAACTGGAAAAGTTCACGCTGGGCTCCCTTCGCAGGGCGGTTTTTGACGGAGATACCAAAACCGGATCCCTCATGGCAGGACAGACCTGCGGACAGGTCACAAAGATTCGTCCGGTGGCGGAGATTTTAGCGGATATTTGCCGGGGAATTCCCGGAATTTCATAAGGAGGAAAGATGAAGACAGCATTTCTATATGCAGGACAGGGAAGTCAGGTTAAGGGAATGGGCAAGGACTTATATGAAGCCTTCCCCGCCTTTCGTAAGGCCTATGACGAGGCGGAGCTGGACTTTGATGTAAAGACGCTCTCCTTCGAGGATCCTGAAGGGAAAATCAATGAAACCCGTTATACTCAGCCGGCTCTTGTGGCATTTGCCTGCGGTATGACAGCGGTTTTACGGGAAAATGGAATCAAGCCCGACTATGCTCTGGGCCTTTCCCTGGGAGAATACTCCGCACTGGAAGCGGCTTCCGTATTTTCCGCAAAGACGGCGGTGGAAATGGTAGCCTTCCGTGGTAAGAAAATGGAAGAAGCCTCCAAGGGAATCGAATCCTCCATGGCAGCCATCCTTGGGATGTCTGAGGAAGCTTTGGACAAGGTTTGTAAGGAAGTGGGAGGCGCTGTGAGCCTTTGTAACCTAAACTGCCCGGGGCAAATCGTTATCGGCGGAGAAAAGAAGGCTGTGGAAGAGGCCTCCGCCTTAGCGTTGGAAGCAGGGGGCAAAGAAGGCGATTCCTTTAAAGGTTTCCGGCCCCTTCCATACCTCTTTTATGAAAAAGTGCGGGAGAAGCACTGCGGGAGTATTTTTAAGGGATTCCTTTCCAAGAGGGAACTTGCACTGTGCTTCACAACTTCTTAGGAAGAGAAAGACAGGAGGGAGACCCAAGCGTTCCGGAGCTTTTGGTGGAACAGGTACAAAAAGCCGGTACGTATGGAAGAGGCTCTTAGAAGACTTCTGGAGCTTGGGGTGAGAAACTTTGTGGAAATCGGTCCGGGAAAGACCATTTCCGGTTTCTTAAAGAAGACTGCCAAGGATATGGGCATCGAAGATTTTGAAGTAGTAAGCTTGGAAAATAAGGAAGAGCTGGAAGCATTTTTTTAGCCGGTAAAAAGGGATAATAGAAAGGACGGAAGATGGCGGAAAGAGAGACTTGTCTGGTTACAGGTGCCAGCGGAGGCATCGGCGGTGCTATTGCCTTGAAAATGGCTGCAGAGGGAAGAAATGTGGTGCTCCACTATGCCGGAAATGAAGGGGCAGCCAGGGCTGTAGAGGAAGAAATTCATAAGGCTTATCCTTCCGTGGAAACTCTTCTTTGCCAGGGAGATATCAAGAAGGAAGAGGATGTGGAAAGAATTGTGGCGGAGGCTGCTGCCCGTTTTTTCCGAAATTGAGGTTTTGGTGAACAATGCAGGAATCACAAAAGACAATCTTTTTCTGAAAAATGTCTTCGGAAGACTTTGATGAGGTACTGGATGCCAACCTTCGAGGCGCTTTCTTGTTTTCCAAAGCGGTAGGGAAGCTGATGATGAAAAAGCGTTACGGCAGAATAATTCAGATTTCCAGCATTGTGGGGGTTCATGGAAATGTGGGACAGAGCAATTATGCGGCTTCCAAGGCGGGGCTTATCGGTATGTCCAAGTGCCTTGCCCAGGAGCTGGCAGGAAGAAATGTGACAGTAAATGTGGTTTGTCCCGGCTTTATTGACACGAAAATGACGGCAGGATCTGCCGGAGGCGGTGAAGGAAGAAATGTTACGGAACATCCCTATGAAGGCTTTCGGAACAGGAGAAGATGTGGCAAATGCGGTAGCTTTTTTTGCCCAAAAAGAATCTCGCTATATTACAGGAGAAACCCTCTTGGTAGATGGCGGAATGGGCATGTAGAGCGAAAATATAGAATGAAGCTATATAAAGTTACGATATAGAAAGAAACTATAGAGTGGCAATGTAGAGCGACAATAGAGTTTGTAAAAACAGAGTGCAATCTTGATTGGAAATGGAGAATAAGAATACTATGGAGAGAAGACGCGTTGTAATTACCGGATTAGGAACAGTGAACCCCACCGGAAATTCCGTTGCAGAAAGCTGGCAGGGAATTCAGGAGGGAAAGGTGGGCATTGGCCCCATTACCGCCTTTCCGGCAGAGGACTTCAGCATTCATTTAGCCGGAGAAGTAAAGGATTTTCATCCGGAGACCGTTTTTGATAAAAGAGATTTAAAGCATATGTCCCGCTTTACCCAGTTTGCCATGTGGGCAGCAGAAGAGGCGGTAAAGGACAGCGGTATTGTCGGAACGCTTCCTGAGGAAGAAATTGGCTGTATTGTTTCCAGCGGAATCGGCGGCCTGCAAAACCATTGAAGCAGAGCATACTCGTGGCGCTTCCAAGGGCTTTGAGCGTGTAAATCCCTTCTTTATCCCCATGTCCATTTCCAATATGGCGGCGGCGGAAATTGCCATTCGCCATCATTTAAAGGGAATGTGCATTTGCCCGGTAACTGCCTGTGCAGGCGGCTCCAATGCCATCGGAGATGCCTTCCATAGAATCAGAGACGGTTACGAAACTGCTATGGTTTGCGGAGGAACCGAGGCCACCATTTCCGAACTGGGAATCGGCGGATTTTTCTAGTATGAAGGCTCTTTCTCCTGCTTCCGAAGTCAGCAGAGGCTCCATCCCTTTCGATAAGGAGCGTTCCGGCTTCGTGATGGGAGAGGGGCAGGCATTTTAGTGCTGGAGGAAAGAGAGCATGCTCTGAAGAGAGGGGCAAAGATTTACGGAGAAGTGCTGGGCTATGGTGCAAACTGTGATGCCTTCCATATTACCTCCCTGCACCAAACGGAGAAGGGGGAGCGGATTGCATGAAGCTTGCGTTAAAAGATGCCAATCTTGCTCCTGAAAAGATTGATTACATCAATGCCCACGGCACCTCCACCAATTTAAATGATAAGGGTGAAACTGCCGCCATCAAGACGGTTTTTTGGAGAGAGCCTATTCTATCCCCGTATCCTCCACCAAGTCCATGACCGGACACCTTTTGGGTGGCGCAGGAGCTGTGGAAGCCATCTTTTCGGTTTTTGGCCTTAAAGGACGGCTTTGTCCCGGCTACCATGAATTATCAGGTAAAGGATGAGGAGCTGGATCTGGACTATGTACCTAATCAGGGAAGAAAGCAGGAGCTGCACTACAGCCTTTCCAATTCCTTAGGTTTTGGCGGCCATAATGCCACTCTGGTTTTCGGAAAAGCAGAGTAGTTTCCCTACAATACAGTAAGCCAATAGTAAGATGGAACTGCTAAAATAATCTTGAAGTGGCTTTTCGGCTGTATAGCTTTAAATACGGGCAATCTGAGCCCGCCGGTACTTGCTGAAAGCGAGTGTAGCGAAGCTTGAAGCTTAGTACTGCTGCAGGGCGAAGTTAGCGGGAGCGTGCCCGAATTTAAAGCTATACAGCAGAAGAAAGCCAAGTTTCTTTTATCAGTTCCATCTTTTAACCACTACTCCATCGGCGGGGAAACTGCCGGTGGAATTTTTTTAGAGGAGGTCAATATGCCTAAGTTAAACATTGAAGAAATCAAAGCCATTATTCCCCACCGTTATCCTTTTTGCTGATTGACGAAATTCAAGACTATGAAGCGGGAGAATTTGCGGTGGCAAAGAAATGCGTTACAATCAACGAACCCTTCTTTTCAGGGACATTTTTCCCTCATATCCTGTAATGCCGGGGGTTTTGATTGTGGAAGCTCTGGCCCAGACCGGAGCGGTGGCGCTTTTGGCTCTTCCGGAAAAATAAAGGAAAAATTGCTCTCTTTGGCGGAATTAAAAATTGCAAGTTCAAGCAGCAGGTTCGTCCTGGGGACGTGTTGGAGCTTAGCTGCCGGGTGATAAACCGAAAAGGGCCGGTTGGCATAGGGAGAGGCGGAAGCCAAGGTGGATGGCAAGACTGTGGTGAAGGCGGAATTGACTTTTGCAGTGCAGTAGGACTTTATGTACCATTGAAAAACCACAGATATTCCTCGAACTATTTTTTTGATAGTTAGCTCAGTGAAGTTAGCGGAGGAGATTCCGCTAACTTCATCTAAATTCTGAGCCTCAGCTAAGTTAAATTTATTAACTGATTGATATAATACTTGGCTCACACTTATTATTATCCTTAATCCAGACCCAATTGCCTAATCTCATGTACTTTGAGGGATTCATATAAAGGCTTTTTTTCCAAAATTGAATCTTTCCCAAAAGGTGGATTTTTTTCAGACTCTCCATAATTTTTTTGTGTAATACTATTTTTCTTATCATGAGCAAAATCGTGTCTAGTGAGAGAATAGCTTTTTATCAGCATTTACATAAATTAAATAGTTTTTTTATAGTGTTCCATTTGAAAAATATTATTATTCCAAATATAAAAATTTTTGGGCTTTGCATTGGAATCCTCTATATTAAAAATAAAAACAATCATAACCATTTTTTATCAAAACTAAAAACACTTTGATACCCAAAAAAACGCAGAAATAATTGTCTCCATGAATTCCTTCTGCTTCAATTTCATATACATTTTTTTACTCCTTCTAAGGATTTATGTCTCCCAAAAGCAACAGAAACATTTTGTGTCTTGACCATTTAATATGCCAAATCTTTTAAGCCTATATTCTATTTCTAGTTCCTTGCTATCCATCACTGGATCCATTTCTACATAGTAGAGATAATCTCCTTTCATAAAATAATTATTAGAATCACTATCTAATGGAATTTGCTTAATAGAGCTTTGACCTTGCTGTAAATCCATAATATAATATTTATGTTTATTTCTGAATAGGATTTTTTTACTCCCTTATACACCATTAATTTAGAAATATCAGAGATCTTACCATTGTCATCTTTTTCCTCATCAATATTAACTATTTTTTTCCTGAATTCAAAGAATTAATATCGATAAAACATAATTCATTATCTATAAGGTAGTAAAAGCATATCCCTGATATGTTGTTATCTTTCCGTCTCGTATATACTTACTACTGTCTTGAATGTTTTGCAAAAAGTATTTTTGAATGCCAGAAGTCTTATGTATGCATAAAATGTTGGTTCCTTCATTAAATATTACATAACTAGAGCTTTCAATATACACTTTTTTTCATTGTTATGCTCATAGCAATCTTTTAAAAATATATTTGTGCACATTCATTACTTATTTCTATGTATTCTTTTTGCTCTATATTCAAGTAATCATAATTATGGCTGTCGTCTTCATCTGTTTCTACACAATTTCCATAAAAATTAATTAATCCATCAATGCCAAATAAAGCAAAAATTGTTTCTATCATTGCATCTATTTCATCAAATGACCTAAGCTCAAAGTGAGAAAAAAATATCATCTTCATGTTTATATATACCATCCATATTTGATTCTTCGAGAAATAGATAAATTCTCACTGCTTTAGCTATAGTTTTTATTGCTTGTATTGATTCAATGAATTCTATTTTTCCATAGTCATAAGAAATATTGGGGTCATATCCAGAGAGATTTAAATGATTTCTTAAATTGTTAAAGTACCTCTTCTGGGAGTCATTTGATTGCATGGTGCTTAAAGATGCTAACAAATTAATTAATAGTTTTTGTTCGTGGTCTTTCAGTTCATTAGGAGCACAGGATTGCAGATATTGAATATTTTTAAATATTTTATCATCATTTACATCTTCAAGAAGATGATTTACAGCATTTTTCATTTCATCGTGACCTTCACTAATGAGACTGATTTTATTTTTTAGATAATCCAGTGCCTCTACTTCTTGTTCTATCAATTTTTGTGATACTCTTAATCCTGCTTCAACACCTTTTATCAAAAATTATTTGTCTTACTCATACCTTGATTCCTCCAAAAATGAATATCTATTACTTGTGAAACGATTGAATAATTCCTGTTCTAAAAATTCTCTACGAATCTCTTCTTGTATTGTTTTGCTTTTTAAATATTTGGTGTATAGCTTCTATAATTCCTCCAATATCTAGATGACTTATGGATTTTTTTATTAATTTTTCGTTTTCTGTTAGTACACCAGCAATCGTACCTGCGGAAACAGCGGCTAAATTAATTGACTCTGCAATTACGCTTGATGTTGCAATTAATTTGCTTGTTCGAACAGAGTATAACTTGAGATTTTTCATCATGCTGTTCGTTATAGCAGAACCCATGTAGTGTTCCCACTATTGTATTTATAATGAGTGAAACTAAAAAATTTATTGCAATACCTTTTTATTGCTCCCTTTAATACAGCTTCTAATTCTTTGCTGTTCCATTTACAGTCTAACAATTTTTGCTGAAGATTTGCTGACAATAAAGGGATTGAAGTCCTGTCTTTGTATATTTATCTGATTGTAAGTGTAAGTTTTCTTTTAATAATGCAGTGACAATACGACTGTTATCCCTCTTGTAATGTCTCAATTAAATCGTCAATCATATTTGGGATTGAGTAGGAAGGTTCTTTTACTACAATTTGGTTTCTTCCGGACAAGATTTCTACTTTTCTTGTTGTCAAAGTTGAATCATGAAATGTAATTGATCTAGTTAAAATATTAGCCGTACCTATAATCTGACCTATCAAGGGATCATGTCCAAGAGTGGCGGAATGATGATTCTTACTATATATTTGCTTGCCGTATTCAGTAACTCCAGGTATAACGATATCTTCTGTTCCCTTCATTGCATCATATGGAACAGGCAATAAGATTAAGTGCTTATGATCTGGGTATTTTTCATCTCTTTTCTTCCTTGTTTTTTTATCTAATTCTTTTCCGGTAGCCGTTTTTATCCTTTTTCCTTCGGAGGAACTATCTTTTCTATCAGCAGTGGAAGGGGTAAGAGTAGTAATATCAAATGTGGGAATCAAAATCCATCGTACACATTGAATTGCCACTGCTCCCCATAGAAAAGCCATATCTTTTTACGTTTATGATTCCTGTTTTTATCTGAAAATTGCCTGTTTATATCAGAAATAATAATATTAATATTTTTAAGATCACTTAGTGTTTTTTTCTGAATGACTAGACATTTCATTAGCTGCATTAGAGAAATCGCTTAATGCATTAGAAAACTTTTTCTCCTGTTTCAAATTTATTTTTTTATATTTTTGATATTTATCAAGCATGTAGAATGTCTCCTTTTCTGAAGGTATGTGAGCTTGCGATATAAGAACACATAGTCTATTATGATAACGTGTATAAATTGAACATTTTTTTAATTTAACTACAGATCACTAATAACTTTTCCATATGATTTTTGATATTCTTTT
>BNJT01000344.1_pt1 | contig 16544 bp, 22 predicted proteins | sample 8540491 | NCBI WGS metagenome assembly BNJT01 (sample SAMD00202455, study PRJDB9452) | human saliva metagenome | host: Homo sapiens
CATCCATAAATAGCCCCATCTGTACAATCAGATTCGGACGGTTTTTCTTTGGAATGACCATATTTTCTGAAATCATCCGCTTCCTCAATCTCGAAGTAATAGTTAGTGCAGTCATAGTAAAGAACTCTTTTATGTCGATTCAGTACCATTTCGGAATTCTTGTAAAGTTGAGACTGGAAAAAAATCATTCTCTTTTGCAAGGATTTCCAGTGCACGATAAACGTGATGGAGCTTGCAGTCAGGCTTTTTCAAGAAACTTTTTTTGAAAGTTCAAGAGAAGATCTCTTGGACCCGGGATAAATAATCCTAGAGAAAAAGTAGCATAGACAGGATTTGATTCAGGTCAAACTCAAACTTGTACTTTTTCGGCAATCTGAGCACAGATGTCATGGATTTTTTTAAATCATAGTAGATGTCCTTCAGAAAGAGGTAGCCTACGTTTACGCTACGGCAGCTTTCTTTCTTAATCAAGGTCGAAGAGGAGTACTTAAGCATAATGTCTTTTTTTGAAGCTTTTTTTCTTCTGCGGAGCGTTTGGCAGCGTACTGCTTTTGCCCACTCCAGCGGAGTAAGATCTCCGCAAACCTTCAGAAGTTCATCTTCCGAACCAATCTTCTCTATAGTCTTAGTAGTGGATTTACCATCTACCCAAACTGATTTACTTAGATAATAGATTGTCTGATTTTTTTGATTTTTGATACAGATACTTTCATGACGCAGTCCCTCCATGCGCCCATTATACCAAATATAGCTAGTACTATTTTCATAAAATTTGACAAAAATACAGGCTTTTTCAAGGCCTGAGGAGATTTTTGGAACTATTTAACTGTCAAACTACCGGCTTTTCTTCTACCTCCATTTTTTTCTAAATAATTTCAAAAATTTTTATGATCAAAAATTCTAAAAATTCTATTGACAAAATATTCACTTTTAGGGTAATATAACGACGTTCCTTTCCTCTACGGAAGGAACTCCGAGGTGTAGCTCAGTTTGGTAGAGCACCTGGTTTGGGACCAGGGGGTCGCAAGTTCGAATCTTGTCACCTCGATTTTTTTATTTGAAAAATTAGTTTTTATTAAAAAAACATTAAAGGGGCTTTTATAAAGCCTCTTTTTTTCTTTTTGTTTCTTCTTTATTTCCATTTGCACATTTCAATGTAGTATTTGCACAAAAAGCTATTTCACAGTATATTTCAACAAATAAAATCAAAAAAGGATATAATATAGCAAAATATTTCCATAGAAAATACTTTTTAGGGAGCGCAAAGAATATGAATCCATCAAAAATACAGCTTTCTTTTGAAGATATTTTATTAGAGTTTAATCAAGAAACCCTACGATACTCTATTGAAGCCGGAAAGGCCAAATGGGAGACAAAGGCAGATTTTTCTCCTTATATTGTTTTGCATGAAAAGAAGGTTAACGTATCTACCGGAGCCAAACAGGGTAACGAGATCGCTACGGTAGGGAAAAAGCAAGATGAACCTGCAAGGTCTCTTCTCTACTTTAAAGATGCCAAGAGTAAAAGCCATGAGCTGATTCATACCGGTGTAGGGGAAGGAATTCGCAGCATTTACAAAGATTTTCTTCTGCCCTCTTCCTTTACAGATAAGAAAGAAGAGCTTCTCTCCTTCTCTTTTGAGACCTATGTCTGGATTGAGTACAGCACAAAGCAGGTCTATTTTGAATGGATTCCTTTAACGGAGGCTCCTATTGATTGTATTGATAAAATCCTCTTTCCGGGACCTTTCACTTTTCATAAGGAAAGTTCTTCCTGGTACAGCATTATCCCTAAGGAGCAGGGCATCCTGATTCCCAACACCTGGAATGTAAGTTTTCATCAGGATGGATTCAAGGGACGCTTCGGCACAGCCAGCGCCTACCTCCCCATTTTCGGGCAAGTCAAGGATGGTGAGGGCTATCTTGCGGAAAGCCTTACTCCTTGGAACATGGGCTATGAGGCGGTACATGAAGCAGGTAGCATGGAAACTAGCATAGAGTTTCGTATTGAACCCAGTCTTGGGCAAATGGAATATCGGCGGATTGTGCGCTATCTCTTCTTATCAAATTGCGACTACAACAGTCTTTTTAAAGACTTATCGAAAGCTGGCAAGGGAGGAAGGCAAGCTAAAGACCTTAAAGGAAAAGGAAGTTGCTAACCCTTCCGTAAGAAAGCTTTTGGGAGCTTCCTTTGTCCATAAAGGGATAAAGACCTGTGTCCAGCCGGATTCGGAGTTCTTCGATAAGGATGCTCCGGATAAAAATAACCACCTCACTACTTTCCGAAAAAGGGCAGAGGAAATGAGAGCCCTAAAAGCGGATGACGTAGAGAAGCTCTACTTCCATTTGGATGGCTGGGGAGATGCGGGCTATGACAATAAGCACCCGGATGTAGGGCCTGCCTGCATAGAAGCCGGTGGCTGGGAAGGTATGCGGGAATTGTCCGATACTATGAAAGAATTGGGCTTCCTCTTCGGTATCCATGACCAGTACAGAGATTTCTATAAGAAGGCCGAAAGCTATCATGATGACCTTGCCTGCAAAAGTCCCGATGGCAGCATTTTCTCCCACGCCCGTTGGGCAGGCGGTCCCCAAGCCTACCTCTGTACCAGTCAGGCTCCCTACTATGTCCGAAGAAACTTTGAGAGACTCTTGGGAGAGGGAATACATTTAGACGGAGCTTATCTGGATGTCTTTACCTGTAACGAGGGAGATGAATGTGCAAATCCCAGGCATAAAATGCGGCGCAAAGATTCCTATGAATACCGATGCCAGTGCTTCCGTTATCTTCTGAGCAAAGACATTTTACCAAGCTCCGAAGAGGTAAATGATTGGGCTGTGCCCTGGTTGGTCTTCTGTCACTACGCCCCCTATGACTTTATGCTTCGGGAGCCGGGAAGCCCCAAGTACGGAATCCCCATCCCCATGTTTAATCTGGTTTACCATGACTGTCTGGTAATTCCCTGGATGATGGAAAAGCTTCCGGAGGAGGACTATATGCTTTATGCCCTGCTAAACGGCGGTGCCCCTTATCTTATTCGGGATCCTGCCTATCTCGGTATTGACGGAGCTTTTACTTTGGAAGAGGAAATGCCTTGGGAGAAACATTTGGAAAGGGTACACATCGTTAGTGATTTCCATGAAAATGTGGGAGATGCGGAGCTTGTAAAACATGAACTTCTGGACGAAAAGGGATATCGGCAAAGATCCACATTTGCAAACGGATATGCTGTAGAAGTAGATTTACAGACAGGTAGTTATAGCATTTCCAAAAAAACTAAGCCGGACTATTCCCCTAGGAAAGAAGCTTTTGACGCCTCGATTTCGCTTCAGAAAATGTATCTCGTTTCACACAGTACATTCCTTTTTATAAAGTATATGCCTCTTCATAAAGCATATACCCCTTCATAAACTGTAGTTCGTTTCAGAAAAGATTGGTTCATCACAAGTGCTTGCAAATCACTTGCAAGACTTGTAAAGAATAAAGCAAGAGCAAAGGAGAAAAATTATGAAAAAGAACAGAAAAACTCTTGGCATTGGCTACCCTATTGGTCATGGGAACTACTGCATTGGCTTCCTGCGGTAATAAGGCGGCAAGCGGAGAAAAGTGCTTCTGGAGAAGCAAAGTCCGAAGGAAAAGTAGCCCTTTCCATGGCAATTTGGGATGAAAAGCAAAGAGCCATGACCGAGTCTTTAGTAGAAGCTTATACCAAGGCTCATCCGAATGTCAGCATTGAAGTTCAGCTCACCCCCTATAAGGGCGGAGAATACTGGACCAAGCTGGAGGCTGCTGCCACAGGCGGAAAGGCTCCTGATGTATTCTGGTTAAATGTACTCCATACAGACAGCTATGTGGATGGGGGAATCCTGGCTGATCTTACCGATGCCATTGCCAAGTCCGATATTAAGGATAATTTCCCTGAGTCTTTGGTAAACAACTATGTTCGTGACGGAAAGAACTACGCCGTTCCTAAGGATTTTGATACCAATGCCCTTTGGTACAACAAGGAAATCTTTGATGAGGCCGGTGTAAGCTACCCGACAAACGACATGAGCTATGAGGACTTGGTGGCTAAAGCTGAGGAATTGAAGCAAGCAGGTCTGGATGAGGGTGTTTATCCCTTTGCCTGCCCTGTAGACTTCCAAACCTGGTACTATCAGACCGTTTTTGCCAACGGTGGTTGGATTCTCAGTGAAGACAAAAAGACTTCCGGCTATGAGGATCCCAAGACCCAGGGCGGAATTCAGTGCTGGATTGATATGATTGATAAGGAACTCTCCCCAGTTCTGCAGCTCTTTCCGAGACCTCTGCAGATGCTATGTTTGAAGGAGGACAGCTGGCAATGACCTTTGCCGGATCCTATATGGTTCCCGAGTATACTTCCAACGACAATATCAAGGATAAGATTGATTGCGTAGAGCTTCCCAGCTTCAATGGAGTAGACACAAACTGTATCAACGGTTTGGGCTTTGCGGTTTACGAGGGAAGTAAAAATAAGGAAGCGGCTACAGAATTTGCCATCTGGCTCAGCAGTAAGGAAGCTATGGATATTCAGGGAAATACCGGTGTGGTTATTTCCGCAAGAAATGAATCTCAGGAGCTCTTTGCCAAGTCCAGCGACAAGTATGCTTTTAGCAGTATATACCGCCCACACAGACAAGGCATATCCCCTTCCTGTATGTAAAAATGCGGCACAGCTCTACGATATGGAATCTAAGGCTTTACAGAAGGCCTATAGCGGAGAGGAAAGTCTTGCAGAGGCTTGTAAGGCTTTAAAGACGGAAGCTGATGCATTCCTTGCCAAGAATCAATAAGCTTTACTATCCCGGGAGAAAAAGCTTCCGGGATATTTTCTCTTTAGGGTAAAGGAGTAAATATGAAATCAGCTGAGAAATTACAAGGGAAAAAGGCCGGACTATCCTGGAAAGTGAAGGACTGGATTGCAGGTTATATTTTTATCGCCCCGGTCACCATAGGACTTATGGTCTTTTATATTTGGCCTTTCATCCAAAACTTTTGGTTCAGTTTTAACGATGTCAATAAGTTCAATGTAACCCATTTTATCGGCTTGGAGAACTATCGCCAGATGCTTTCCGACAAAGAGGTTTTTCAAAGCTTTGGAAACACCCTGAAATATGTGGTGGTAACCGTGCCGGTAGGTCTCTTTCTTTCTCTGGTAATTGCTGCTTTGCTAAATGCCAAGATCAAAGGAAAGTCTATTTACCGCACCCTATACTTCCTTCCCTCTGTAACTATGGCAGCGGCTGTTGCCATGGTATGGAAATGGGTGTTCAACGAAAAAATGGGCATTTTAAATGCTGTAATCACCTCCTTCGGAGGCCCTCGAATCGGCTGGCTGACCAATTCCAAAACCGCTATCTTCGTGGTGATGCTGGTAGGACTTTTGGATGACTGTAGGTTATAACATGATTATTCTTCTAGCCGGTATGCAGGGAATCTCCAAAACCTATTATGAGGCGGCAGCCATTGACGGAGCAGGTTCCCTGACTCAGTTTTTTTAAGATTACCATTCCCCTACTGACTCCTACCATCTTCTTCGTTATGATTACCTCCATTATCAGTGCCTTTCAGGTCTTTTGATGTGGTGTATATGATGGTTTTGAAATCGAACCCTGCCTATGAATCTACCCAGACCGTGGTGATGCTCTTCTACCGGCAGGCCTTCGATTACGGCTATAAGGGCTATGCGGCGGCCATTTCCATCTTGATTTTTTTGCCGTAATTATGCTGATTACCTTGATACAATTCTCTGTACAAAAAAAGTGGGTAAATTATTAGAAAGGAGGAAAATGATGAATCAGAAATTTTTCTTGGAAAAAGCTCCTTGTTCATTTGGTTTTTATTTGCCGGTCTCGGCGTAACCATCTTCCCCTTTCTTTGGATGGTGCTGACCTCCTTTAAGACCAGCGGTGAAGCCATGCAAATACCACCCACCATTTTTCCCAAAGAAATTTATCACTGTGGCGTATACCCAGATTGTAAGCTCTCTGCCCTTTGCAAGGATTTACTTTAATACGATTTTATCTACAGTGATTACGGTAGTGGCACAGCTTCTCTTCTGCGCCATGGCGGGCTATGCCTTTGCCAGAATAAAGTTCCCCTTCAAGAATGCCATCTTTATTCTGTTACTTTTCCGTCCTTATGGTACCGGGACAGATCTTCCTGATTCCTCAGTATCTGATTATTCAGAAAATGGGGCTTTTGGACAGTATCCCCGCCCTCTTTATTCCGAACCTTTTCAGCGCCTTCGGAACCTTCTTGATGCGGCAATTTTTTTCCTCTCCCTACCGGAGGAACTGGAAGAAGCGGCCATTATTGACGGTTGTAACCGCTATCAGATTTTCGGGAAAATCATGTTACCCTTGGTGAAACCGGGGCTGGTGACGCTAAGCATTTTCACCTTTAAATTTGCTTGGAATGACTTTATGTGGCCACTCATTGTAAACACCTCTCCCAAAAACATGATTCTGGGGCCTGCCCTCTCCACCCTGCAGGGGCAGTACACCACCCAGTATCCCATGCAGATGGCAGGAGCAGTGATGGCGGTGATTCCCGTCATTTTGATTTTTCTTCCTCTTCCAAAAAGCAGTTTATCGAAGGGGTTGCACAATCAGGAATTAAGGGATAAATGAGGATGTAAGATTTAATAGATTTTTATTTTTCATACAGTATGGGTCTGAAATTGGGGCACGCTCTCGCTAACTTCGCCACGTAGAGGTTCTAAGCTTTTAAAAGACAAAAGCCATTAGCCTATTGTTGACATCCCTTTTGAATTGTGCTAGATTACTTCCAATGACAGAGGTTGCGGGTAAGACCAGGCTTAGAGATGCTGGGGCTGTGCCTCTGTTTTTACATAATCAGGGAACATAGTATTTCTTTTATCGCTCATTTTCCTTTTCACAACTTCTTTTACACCTTCCCCTTTCTTTCCTTCTCCGGCATTTTTCCTGTATAATCTGAAAATACTGTATGAACTAAGGGGATTTCGCTATGGAATGGAAGAATTTCACGTTTATTGGCTTGGGTTTGATCGGGGGATCCATTGCGAAAGCCATCAAAAAAACCTATCCTAAGGCCAAGATTTCCGTACTGGAGAGGGATCAACATTCCGTAGAGATGGCTATTTCGGAAGGAATTATAGAAAAAGGACTGCAAAGTATTGAAGAAATTCCTTCGGATACGGAGCTTCTTTTTTTATGCACTCCGGTAGAATGGAATCGAAAATTCTTACGAGAGCTGGCACCTAAGCTTCCTTCTCATACCCTGCTGACTGACGTGGGTTCCACCAAACGCTCCATTATGGAAGAAGCGGAAGCTTTAGGCCTTTCTGCAAGATTCTGCGGTGGACACCCTATGGCAGGTTCGGAGTCTTCCGGATACAAAGCCTCCGACTCTCTTCTTTTTGGAAAATGCTTATTATCTCCTGACTCCCGGGCAGGGCTTTCCTACAGAGTCTATCGAGAAAATGAAAAGCTTTCTCTCCTCCATTGGCAGCATTCCCTTTGTGATGAATCCGGAGGAGCATGATAAATCCGTGGCCTGTGTGAGCCATCTTCCCCACCTGATTGCCGCAAGCCTTGTGAAGCTTTTAAAGGAAGAGGATGAGAAGGGAACGATGAAAAAACTTGCCGCCGGCGGCTTTAAAGACATTAGCCGTATCGCCTCTTCTTCTCCGACTATGTGGCAGCAAATCTGCCTCAGTAATAAGGAACCGATTCTTCAAATGATTGACCATTACCAAGATTTACTGGAGGAAATCAAAGCTTCTATACAAAAAGAAGAGCCCCAAGGAATTGCGGAGCTCTTCCGGGAATCCGGAGAATACCGGAATTCCATGGACAGCTCCGCCCAGGGGCTGATTCATAGTGAATATGCAATTTCTCTTCATGTACAGGATCATCCGGGTGCCATTTCCATTATTTCCACCATTCTGGCTTCCAATATGGTGAGTATCCGAAATCTTGGCATCAATCATAACCGAGAGAAGGGTGAAGGAGCTCTGCAAATCTCCTTCTATACCGGAGAGGATTGTGATATGGCAAAAAGCTTCTCCATAAGTATGGCTTCGTCTTCTAAAAGCTTGGCTTTTTCCCTTCTTCAGAGGCTTTCATCAAGCTGATGAAATAAATATGTAGTTTTGTCACATTAGGGCTAAAAAAATCAAGACTTTTTAGCCGTTTTTTTCAAAAGATTTTAAAGAGATTTTTTATTCTTTTTTTGACGTTCTTTCTTGCGAACAAACTTGAAAAAAACCGAGCTAGTACAGCTCCGGTTTTACCGGAAGAATGGCCTTTTTTTCTGATCAATGGAAAGCCCCTCCATGAGCCATCGGTACTGCTGAGGGGTTAAAGTGCGGGCTTCACTGGTACTGCGCGGCCATTGTAGCTTTCCATCTGTAAATCGTTTATAGCAAAGAAGCCAACCGTCTCCTTCATAGAGGAGAGCTTTTTATGCGATCACACCTTCGACCGCAGAACAAAAAGATAGAGTTGGACTCCGTAGGATCAAGCTTGAATTCAGCATTGACTACTGCGATAAGGCCATCAATACCTCGTCTAAGGTCTATGTATCCGGTACAGAGGTAGATGTATTTGAATCCGGAAGCAACGTTAAGCATTTTTTTCAAGACCTTTATAACATTTGCCAGTAAATCCATCGGCGTGTTCGTCAATCCCTAAAAACTACTTCATTTACGGACGCTGTTAACTTTGGAGATGGATAGCAGGAGGAAACCTCCACCTGTTGCTGTACTTCCACAAATCCACTCTGCGTAAGGGCTGCTTCCTTTACTTTTTCTAAGCCAGTAGAAGTAGGCATTTCCGGAGAGGCCATGCTGTGCACAATAGTCATCTACTTTTTAGACCACTCTCCTTACAATCTTTAATAATGTCAGCCCATTGCCCTGTTCGCATCCTGCTTGTAGCGAGTTTTGTGTTCATCATGAATTCCTCCATGAGATAGTGTGCAAAGTGGGAAAAGTTTATAAAGTGGAAAAAAAGTGCGTTCAACTTTTCACACTTTTTTTACGATTATCTCAATTTTTTTATGGATAGAAAAAGATGACAGGTTATTTACCATTTACGATACATCAAATCTGCATCTATATATTCACCGTTTATTTTTGAAAATGCAGGCATCCGGCCGATTTTTACAAATCCGAACTTATTATATAAATGAATAGCTCTAAAGTTATCACTTCTTGTATCAAAGTTTATAATTTCTATTCCGTTATCCTTGGCAAAAGAAATACATTTTTCTAAAAGTGCGCTTCCGATTCCGCTTCCCCATTCTGATTTAACCACGCTGATAGCAAAATTTGCTCTATGACTCATCCTGCGTTTCATACCACTTATATTTGTACATCCGACTATATCATCATTTTTCCATGCAAAGTACATTACAGACTTTGAATCTGAACGAATTCTTTTGATAAACTCTTCTACCTCAGGTGTACTCCCGCTCCTTCTTTACCAAAGCTTAGATTATCAGTTTGCGCACCTACAAGCTTTGTGTATTGAATCAGCTTATCTGCATCTTCAGGTTTTGCTTCTTTTATTACAATATCCACTATCACCTCCTAAATTTTACATACTGAGTTTTGAAGGTTATCCTTCCATTTCTTTATAGATTCCTCCATTAGCCTACAATATTCTACATAACCTATATTATCACTATGGTGAATATACATAGGCATTTTATATATTTTAGGATATTCATTTCCATAGAATTTTTTTCATATGAATGTATCTCTTTATAACTCCATGTCTTTGGCTTATTATCCGGATAAATTATACCACATTTATTTCCACCTGATATCAATAAATATGAGAGTAGTTGATGAATGTCGTCATTTTTATCCCAATCCCAAAATTTATACTTGGCATCAAATATATTTCTTCTTTTATGTTCATCTCCTTTCTCAATAAAATCAGGATACCAATATTCTCTATTTGACCATTCCAGTACTCCTGCCGATCCGTCAGTCAACAAATGATTGTATTTGGATTCTTTCAACAGCTTTTTTCTGCAACAAATTCCTCCCAAAAGCCATGATATATCAACCAACAAACTGAATGACAGTTCTTTTGAATTGTCAAATATATTTTGTCCTGATTCATTTAATATCATAATTGCAAGTTTTCTGGCATCTTCATAGTTCTGAAACATTGGATGAGTGATTTCTCTTCTACACTTTATAGTATCTGCATAATTAAAATTCATTTTAAATGATGTGGTTGCATTATATATTACTTCTACTATTTCATTTAATATTGGTTCATTATTTAGGTATTCACCCCATACTTCGCAATGATTACATTTAATATAATCCATCACCTGACGCATTAAGCATAATATTTCATTGTCATAAGTGTATTCTCTTACTTTGTATGCAGTTTTTACCCATAAAAGGTGTATTAAGCTTTATATGTCTATTTATATCCAATGCACCTTTAAAATTGTAATCATTGTATTCTATCCTATCATACTCTTTATACAATCCATCACTATACGCTTCTACTATTTTGTTTAAAAATAAAATAATCAAAATAATTATATAATTACTTTCTTCCTCGCTATTGATATCAATATTAAAGATATTGACACCATAAACACTGCTCAGTAAGTACAGTAAGAAATATTGCTTTTTGCCGGTATCAAAACGAGAAGTTATTTCTATTCTTTGATTATTAATAGGTGGAGATACCACCCCCACCCAATTATATGTGTATATCTTACTGTTTCGTATCTCTATAATAGTATCTTTTTCAAAGCTATCTCTTTTGGGTACAATTATAGTTTTATGCTCTTTCATAAGTTTGTTTACAGAACTTACGGATTCTATAGCACTTCTTATTTCTTTTTTTCACTATCCGAAGCAAAGTGGTATTCTATATTCGGTTGTTGATTATCTGTAATAGTAATTATTTTTTTGTTTTTCATAGACTAATCCTGAATACTAATAAAAGCTTTTTCCAATACCTTCAACCTCATTTTTCCTTGCCTCTACCCTTGACATACTCATTTAGAATCTGTGAAATATGATTGTTCCATACTTTTTTTCTTTTTGCTTCTTCGTAATTTTTTTCTTTGTTTCATCATAGTACAAATTGATTTTTTTGCAAAAATATGACGGTCCAAGATGATAATGTTTATTTAGTTTCAAAGCATCTACAATAGCATTGTTTAGAGCATCTATTTTAGCTTTATAATCCTCATAATTTTGATCAAGTAATGTATCTACTTCCATAGATTTTTAATATATCATCCATCACTTCATCTGCCTTTACTTCATACCATGCGAAACGTCTTCTCAGTGCAAAGTCGAACACTTCAACGCTTCTATCTATATCATTCATAGTACCGATAATGTATACATTTGAAGGTATAAAGAATTTATCATTATCCTTATTTATAAAAAAATGTATTATCTGTTGCAAGTTCAGAGTATTGAGTTGAAATAGCACCCTTTACTCCACGATAATCCGGATCAAGACAGTACATTATCTCTCCAAATACCTTAGAAATTTCAGCACGATTTATTTCATCTATGATAAAGAGAAAGCTTGGTAGCTTGCTTGTATCAAACTCTGTAATATCAAGACTTTTATTAACTTTTTCATTAACTTTTTCTATTTCTTGCTTTTAATCTTTCTTTTTTTCTATTTCTGCTTTCCAGAAGTTTTTTTAATCGACTCATCTTCTCCACTAAGAAATTTATCAAAAAAACATCAGATTCAACCGGCTTTCCGGCTGCATATATTCTTTCTATGACGCCTGCTCTACGGCAAAAAAGATTTAAAGGGACCGTTTTTTAAGCGAATAATTCAGCTCATTACATGACAAATCAGGTCTGATACCGTCCATAAAATCTGTATAGTCATAGGATGGATGAAACTGCACCATATCCAGTCTGACTTTCTTAATTTCTTCTTTTTTTGTTTTTCACTTTCACATAAGGTATCAAACAATATATCTGCTATAATATTTCTTGCTGAGTATGTCTTTCCGGTACCAGGGCACCATTCATAATCAGTTGCTTATTTGCTAATAGCAAATTATACTGCAGTGTCTTTTTCTATTGTGTATTCTTTGTTAAACTGTTTGATCAAACAATCTATTATAGCTCGTATTCCTTTATCTACTCTTTCCGGTATTTCACCATCTGGATTTCGTAGTTTTTTTTCACCTGTTTTTTCGTAAGTAAACCACCATCCTTTACCTTTACCAAATACATAATCTACTTCAACTTTTCCATCTTTTTCATCAGTATATTTTAAGTCTTTAATTCCTTTTTCATAAATTTCTTTGAGAGATATATCGTTTGCCTTGGATAGATAATTATTATACTTTTCTCCAAATAGTCCCTTAGAAAGGCATACAAAATTAAATACACACTTAGACCATTCATTTTTATCAGTCTTGGCTATCCCTGTTATATCTAAGAACTCTCTCTGAATTTCATTAGTCTCTTTCACATTATTTTCCTTATCAAAATCTGTTCCTACCCCCCCTAAAGCCATTGCCATAAAAAAGCAGAATGCATTCTTTTTGCTCTTCATCTTTTGATACTTCTTCAAAAGTCTTTTTGATTGTTTTTCTTAAAGCAAATATCTTCATTTTTCAAAAAGAGTTTTTTTATATCAACTAATTTTTGAATCCAATGTAAGTATACTCATAACTATCTCTCCTTTATCAAACACTAATCACCTTAGAGTATAAAAATATACTCTATATTTATATATTACCTACTACTCCAAAAAGTCCATATTTGGCCAGAGTCTTTTAATCAACTAAACTGTCTCCACTACAAGTAAAAACAAATTTATTTAGTTTCATTAAATCTTATTTAGACATACAAATAAATACACTAACCAATCCATCCTTTCAAGATACATTTCTATATGCCTTATTTATACCGGTAGTTTGACAGTTAAATAGTTCAAAAAAATCTCCTCAGGCCTTGAAATCCTGTATTTTTTTGTCAAATCTTATTAAGTATATACTGGCTATATTAGGCTATGTATGATATAATGGGCGCATGGAGGGACTGCGTCATGAAAGTATCTGTATCAAAATCGAAGAATCAGACCATCTATTACTTGAGTAAATCAGTTTGGATAGATGGCAAATCCACTACAAAAGACGATAGAGAAGATTGGTTCGGAAGATGAACTTCTGAAGGTTTGCGGAGAGCTTACTCCGCTGGAGTGGGCAAAGCAGTACGCAGCCAAACGCTCCGCAGAAGAAAAAGCTTCAAAAAAAGACATTATGCTTAAGTACTCCTCTTCGACCTTGATTAAGAAAGAAAGCTGCCGTAGCGTAAACGTAGGCTACCTCTTTCTGAAGGACATCTACTATGATTTAAAAATCCATGACATCTGTGCTCAGATTGCCGAAAAGTACAAGTTTGAGTTTGACCTGAATCAAATCCTGTCTATGCTACTTTTCTCTAGGATTATTTATCCCGAGTCCAAGAGATCTTCTCTTGAACTTTCAAAAAAGTTTCTTGAAAAGCCTGACTGCAAGCTCCATCACGTTTACCGTGCACTGGAAATCCTTGCAAAAGAGAATGATTTTTTCCAGTCTCAACTTTACAAGAATTCCGAAATGGTACTGAATCGACATAAAAGAGTTCTTTACTATGACTGCACTAACTATTACTTCGAGATTGAGGAAGCGGATGATTTCAGAAAATATGGTCATTCCAAAGAAAACCGTCCGAACCCGATTGTACAGATGGGGCTATTTATGGATGCAGATGGGATTCCCCTCACCTTCTCCCTCTTTAACGGAAACGAGAATGAACAACCTTCGATGAAACCATTGGAGAAAAAGATTCTTTCTGACTTTGGAATGACGAAGTTTATTGTTTGTACAGATGCAGGGCTATCATCAACTTCAAACCGTGTCTTCAACAACACTCCAAACCGAAAATTTGTTACCACGCAAGCAATCAAAAAAAGCTGAAAAGGATACCTCAAGGATTACTGTCTTGATGAAGACGGATGGCACCTTATTGGAGATAAAAAAGAGTACAAGCTCAGTGAACTAGATGAGGTCGAGAATTACGAGAAGACTTTCTATAAAGACCGGTGGATTAATAAAGACGGTTTGGAGCAACATCTCGTTGTCACCTTTTCCTTTCAATATCGGGACTATATGAGAAAGATACGGAATCGTCAGCTTGAACGCGCTGAAAAGCTCGTCGAAAATCCTTCTTCTCTGAATAAAAAAACGTCCAAACGATCCCAAGCGTTTTTATACGTCAGAATCACTGTACTTCTGACGGCGAGATTGCAGATAAAATGATCCCTTCGATAGATGAAGATGTTGCCATAGAAGAGGAACGTTATGACGGTTTCTATGCCGTATGCACAAACCTGAAAGATGATGTGGCAACGATTATAAGTATTAATCAAAAAGCGATGGCAGATTGAAGAATGTTTCCGGATTATGAAAAGTGAATTTCAAGCCAGACCGGTATATCTCAGTAGAAAAAAATCGAATCACGGCACATTTTCATTACCTGCTTCACCGCCCTGATTCTTTATCGTATTCTGGAAAAGAAGTTAGGTGAGAGTTATACCACTGAAAGCATTATAAGAACACTGAAAGAAATGAACATGCTGATAGCCCCCGGTGAAGGATATATCCCTGAGTATACACGAACTGACCTTACAGACAAACTCCACGACACATTTGGTTTTAGAACGGATTACGAGATTGTATCTCAAAGAGAAATAAAAAAAATTTTAACCGCAACGAGAAAGTAGAAATATTGCTAGAATTCAAAAAGAAAACAAGAGCCCATAAATGGCGTAATTACGCCGTTTATGGGGAGAGGAGGAGAGTGCGAAGCCCTCCTTATATTTGTTATTATGCTTCCTCTTCCACAATTTCTGCCTTAAATACCATAATGGTATCCGCATCGGAACAGCAAAACTCTGCTGTTCCTTCTTCTTGTCCGGGAATCTTTCCGCCATAGCGTAAAATATCAATATAGGGAAAGGCACAGTGCATAGCCATAGGACAAATATCTCCCCGCTCCGTATCAAAGTCAAAGGTCTGCCCTATATGATGCCCTCTGTGACAACCCATCTTGCCTCTTCTATCGGTAACCGTTAACTTGATTCTTGGTCTCTTTTCCCATAGCTTCCTTCCCACTCTTTCTCAACAAAAATATAAATAATTTTGTATATCTAAATAGTTAGACTTATCTTCTTTATATTAAGTCAAAGAAAGAAAAAAAGGCTAGGAAAAGAAGCTAAAGAATCTCTGCTTCTTTCCTAACCTTTTCATAAAAAAATGCTTTTCTGCCTCCGGTGGATTTAGAATCTCTGAAACTTACTTCTCATAAGTAAATCTGAAGCTTTGCTCCTTGTAATCCGGAGAACTGATGGTAACGGTGTTCTCACCGGCCTGTAGGGCATCCTTTCCGATAAAGAACTTATTTGCCGTTCCTAAGAATCCTGCCTCAATTACTCCGATAGCAGGAGAATACTTCAAGTTGGTATAGTAGCCCTGAAGCTCAAGTTTCTTTCCATTTACAGTGACAGTAATCTGATCTCTCTTTAAGTAAGCGTTGATATCTGCCGCTTTTCCTGTAAAGAAAATTTCTACTTCACCTGTATTTTTCTGTGTTGCTTCCTTAAATGCGGGAGCTTCCAAAGCTTCTATTGTAAAGAGATAGCTCTGAGACTCTCCGTCCTTTGTTTCCAGCACCACTTCATTTTCCCCAATCTTCACACCGCCGGCCTGGGTTAACGCAAGAGCTGCATTAAGGGTAGATTCCGTTCCCTTCTTATCTGCAAAATACTGCTTATCGAAGAGCTTATATGGAGATGTCTTAGACAGAGTATATTTCACTCCATTTACGGTTACATTGGAAAGCTTTGCAAGATAAGCTGCTGCCTCTTCCTCACTCATCTCCGGGAAGCTTAAAGCAAAGTACTTTGCGCCGTTTCTGGATTCTCTTTTTTCCACTACTTCCAAGTGATTATCCTTTGCTACATCCTCCGCTTCGTCCTCCACAATCTTTCCGGAAAGGCTCTTTGTTCTGTTTGAAAGCTTGACAAAGAACTGATATTCTCCTGCTTCCTTGAAACGGCCTGCCTTTAAGGTAATGGTTCCCTTCTCCTTATCCAGAACATAATAATCATTTCCGGATTTCCCTCCTGCCATAGCATCCAGAACTGTTCGTACTTCAGAGCTGTTTGGTGCCTGTAACTGTATGCTGACAAAGTTCTTTAAAGCCATCTTCGCTTCCTCAGAAGTTCCCAAAGAAAGTACCACATCCTTCTCGGTAACAGCCTCCCCTCTTAGAAAAGCTACTTCTTGTGAATTGTTATAAATTTAATTAATGCATTTAAAAAAATACAGAAATGATGTTTATATTTTTTTATGCAGGATATTTATTGTAATTCTTTATGAAATTCATAAAATATATTGAATTATTTTTTTCGTGATAAACTAAACTTCCTTTCTTCCCGTCCTATAGCTCCAATGCTCTAAGCTCTTCCTGT
>BNJT01001717.1_pt1 | contig 16519 bp, 32 predicted proteins | sample 8540491 | NCBI WGS metagenome assembly BNJT01 (sample SAMD00202455, study PRJDB9452) | human saliva metagenome | host: Homo sapiens
AAAGCAGGACAAACTACATCTACTTCTAAACCACCAAGCAGGTCAACAGTTGCTAACACTAAAACCTGTTTTTGAAAAAGCATATACTACCACTTCTTGGCAAACTATACGATACAGTTTCTAAATCAAAAATAAACAGGTTATTCTAAATCTGATGACGTCTAAAAGCTAATGAATATGCAAACTTCAAAATCTTTACGTAGCTATGTGATTTCTATTTTTGATTGGGCAGAAGAACTTGAATATATCGAAGCATAATAGAGTTGCAAAAAAACTATTAAGAAGAATAAAGGCTACTAAAAAGATTCAACTTGCAGAGTCAAAAAGAGATGAAGATTTATATCTAACTCATGAACAACTCCAAGAATGGTTCTCAGCCTTTAAAGAAGATTTAGAGAATGATAAAAATAACACTCAAAGATTACGTCCTATTTTCTATCTCACTTTTTTTCTTGGAGATAGAAAATCAGAAACATATGCTCTTCAGTGGAAACATATCGACTTTTTCAAAATCTCAGATTCAGTTAATTCAGGCTTTAGATAGATATGGACAAGTAAAATCTACTAAGGAAATAAAAAAACTATCTCTCTCTATTTCTAATGACTTACTTCAACTTCTTACCTCTATGGAAAAAGCAACAAAAAAATATGAACTAGCAAAGTTTGGTATCATCAGTAATCCAGAACAATTTGTCTTTTACATATATAGATACTAGAGGAAACATCAACAAGCCTTTACATGCTGACTATCTAAACAATAAAATGAAAAAGCATCAGAAAGCGACATAAAGAGCTGGCACAGCTACACCTCATAAACTGCGACATACAGGAGCAACACTTGCTAAACAAGCAGGAATGAGCTTAGAAGCTATTTCTGAGGCTCTAACACACAGTGACACAGGAACAACACAGATTTATGTAAATACTTCTAATGTAGTTCCCTATGGCAGTCGGTGAATTTGCTTTAAAGTCTCTAAAACAATAAGGTTAAAATAAGGTAAACTTTGAGGTGAACTTTTTACAAAAACATAAAAAAAGCACCCATGAGGTAAACTCTTGAGTGCTTTGAAACGTTGATATAATCGTATTGATTAACGTTTTGAGAATTGTGATGCTTTACGAGCTTTCTTAAGACCTGGTTTCTTACGTTCAACTTTACGTGAGTCACGTGTAAGAAGTCCTGCGCGTTTCAATGAATCGCGGAAGTCTGGGTCTACTTGAAGAAGGGCACGAGCGATACCGTGACGGATAGCTCCTGCTTGACCAGCGTAACCACCACCTACAACGTTAACGAAAACGTCGTATGAACCTACAGTTGAAGTAACTGCGAATGGTTGGTTGATTACAAGACGAAGGTCAGCGTGTGGGATGTACTCTTCAACATCTTTTTTGTTAACAGTGATTTTACCAGTTCCTGGAACAAGGCGAACGCGTGCAACAGCGTTTTTACGACGTCCAGTACCTGCATATTGTGCTTGTGACATACTTTATTGTTCCTTTCCTTAGATAAGTCCTGAAATATCAAGAACTTCTGGTTGTTGTGCAGCGTGAGTGTGCTCAGCTCCAACGAATACTTTCAATTTCATACCTTGAGCGCGGCCAAGAGTATTGTGTGGAAGCATACCTTTAACTGATTTCTCGATCAAACGTACTGCATTTTTAGAACGAAGTTCACCAGCAGAGATTGATTTCAATCCACCTGGGTGGTTTGAGTGAGTGTAGTAGATCTTATCAGTTGCTTTTTTACCAGTCAATTTAACTTTTTCAGCATTGATAACGATTACGAAGTCACCTGTATCAGTGTGTGGTGTGAATGTTGGTTTGTTTTTTCCGCGAAGTACGCTAGCAACAACTGCTGAAAGGCGTCCAAGAGGTACATCAGTTGCGTCAACAACGTACCATTTGCGTTCTACTTGGCCTGGTTTAGCCATGAATGTAGTTTTGTTCATGATTTCTCCTATATGAATATCGTTTTTGTTTACAGGGCGGATGTTCCGGTCCGCAAGTTATTTGAAAGGTTCCGGGGCCTTACAAATGGGGTAAACAATACCGTCTACTATTGTATCAAAATTCTCAGATAAAAGTCAAGAGATTGGGAAAATATTTTTTTATTTCTGCCAGATTCTCAATCTTTTTTCTTCTTGTTCCTGAAGGATTGTCTGAAAAATTTTAGAGACTAAATAAATGGCACAAGTCAGGAATAGCGTAACCACTAGATAATTGATCAAACGACCGTGGTCTCCAACCAATGGCGGTTTTGTCAAAAAGCCATAATCTCCACCCGTCATTAGATTGACCACAAAGATCACAGCATTCAGTGAAGATGTGATGATTAGGGTTCGTTTGAAGTCCAATAAAGCTAGCATCGTAGTCCTTCAAAGAGATAAATCAAGGAATTTCCAAGGAGGGCTAGGGTGTCCGAAAAATAAAGGACAGGATAGCGATGTGGGGGAAGGGATAGGGATCTGGCACTGGATAAACAAAAGGCTGCCAAAGTCCCAAAGGTTCCTAGCACAGCAAAATACTGTTTGACTCTAGAAACACCCAGGAAGTCAAAAGCACTATAAACATTGCCAGACGGCAATGATAAAGGGGTAGAACTTTCTGTCAAAGGCATCTGATTTACTAAATACCAACCGTAGAGTAGAATTAATTGAACGGCCTGTAAAATCTGGAAAAAAATCGTTGGCAAACTTTTTTTATCACCATAACGATAGGCAAGAAACACAGTCAAGGCCAATAAAGTAAATAGACTGCCATACCAAAAGAAGATCAAATTAGGGGTGGCTCCGTCGGCTGCGTGCTAAATAAAGCATCCCAAAACATTCATGTAACTTTCCTCATTTTCATATAAGCAGGCCTCTTACTTATCTCCATAGAGCCTAGCTTACATTTATTTCTTATAGTTTTGTGTTCCAAAGAAGCTAGTGGCCTTAAGATAAAGCAAAGCTTCTAATCAATATATTGTTCTCGCTCACCCTGATAGACCTGCCAAAGAATATCCATTTTGTTCCTTGAGTTATTCTTTTTCAGATAAGGGAGGGAGAGCCGAAATGTCAAAAAATCCTAATTCAGCAACTTCTTGATTTTCTTGAAATTGTCCATCTAATAACTGACAGTCAAAGACGAACTTTGGCATACTGCTTTGTTCTGAAGTTGAAAGCGGTTGGTATCAAAAACTGCCAATAAAGAGCTTACTTCTGCCGAAAATCCTGTTTCTTCCTGAACTTCTTTTCGGATATTTTCCTTGGGAGAATATCCTACCTCACCAAAGCCACCAGGTAATGCCCAAGTATCCTCTCCTTGTCCTCTAACCAAACAAATCTTCTGGTCTTGAACAATCCAAGCTCGCACATCCATCAAGGGAGTTGCATAGCTACCTGTTGGTTTTAAAATTGCAGTCAATTCCTCTTGTTTGAGCTCTGTTTGATCCTGCAAAACACTCCATAAAATCTGACGTAAATCCTCATAACGTTCACGGTCAAAAGGATCCCTTGTATAGGTCAAACCAGTATCGGTAATGGCTAACATTCTCTGTAGAGCCTTAGCAAAATCAGTTGTGCTCATTTTCTAAACTTTCTACTAGCTTGGCTAGATTCATAGAGTTCGAACCTTTAAGCAAAATCTGGTCATGTGCACCAAGACTTTCCTTGACCTGCTTAACCATAGCTTCAAACTGGTCTTCCTCAGCTGTTTTCTTGAAGTAGTAAACATGACCGATTGGGAACATTTGACTGGCTAATTGAGCCAATTCAGCAATGTCTTCACCGTAAAAAATAACAGTATCAAGGGCATCGGGTGTAATGCTCAAAATCATCTGATTATGAAGTTGAACAGACTGGTCTCCAAGTTCTTTCATATCCGCCAGAACTGCGAGTTTTCTTGCCACCTTCATTGGCTGGGATGGCAGAGAAAGTCTCCAAAATCAACTTCATAGCTGTTGGATTTGCATTGTAGACATCTGATAGGATATCCGCACCGTTGGCTGCTTTTTCCACTCGGTACGATTGCGGGTCAATTCTAGATTTTGGAAGGCTTGACGGATCTGCTCCTCAGTCACTCCTTCTTGAAGAGCAACATAAGATGCAATCATGGCATTAGTCGCATTGTACTTACCTGTTACTGGCAAGTCAAGAGCCTGCTCTAAGAAATTGGCCTTGAAGGTTAAGCTATCCTTACGCTCTATTAAGTCTGTAATTTCTAGTTCTGCACCTGGACCAAAACGAACTACTTTTTGATCAGCAGGTAGATAAGCCTCTACAATGGGATCAGCTGGTGCTAAAAGCAAAGGCACCCTTTCCCATACCCATCAGCGATTTGTAATTTCCCTTTTGCAATTTCAGAACGGTCCTTAAAGAAAGCCAAATGAGCTTCTCCAACCAAAGTCACAATTGCTGTTTTTGGATGAGCCAATTCAGACAAAAGATGGATATCTCCTAGGTGATCCTGCCCCATTTCCAAGACCAGCTTTTCAGTATCATCTGGCATATGGAGAACCGTGTAAGGAAGCCCAATCTCGTTATTATAGTTCCCTTGTGTTTTATAGGTTTTGTAGCTTGTAGAAAGCAAATGGGCCAACATATCCTTGGTCGTAGTCTTCCCATTTGAACCTGTGACAGCAAAGACATCGACACCAGTCTTTTGAAGATAATAGGCTGCAAGAGCTTGAAAGGCTGTCAAGACATCTTCTACCATGATAAGGATGGTTTGCTACTTCCTTTCTCTGATAAGGTTAGAACTGCGCCATTTTCAAAAGCTGTCTCGATAAAGTCATGACCATCACGCGCTCCCTTGAGTGGCACAAATAAATCCCCAACTCAATCAAACGGCTATCAAATTCTGCCTTGACTAGGGGACTATCCACATAGCTAGTCACATCATTTTTTGCACCGACGACACGCGCAACTTCGTGAATCGTAAGTTTCATATTTACTCCTTTAAAAAGGGGCAAGAGTCTTTTCCCGCCCTTATAGCTATCTTTACAATAGGTGCGCTTCACGTTTGTCAAAACTTTCTTTAGCAAAGATCAACCAAACGCTCGATTAGTTCTGGATAGCTAATCCCCATATTGTCCCAAAGCAAGGGATACATAGACCATTGGGTGAATCCTGGCATAGTGTTAAGCTCGTTTAGGAAAAACTTCTCCCTTTATCTGTATAGAAGAAGTCACAACGTGATAGATCCAAGTCCACCGATAGCACGGAAGGCGGCTTCTGCATTCTTTACGCATGACTGCTACCACATCATCACTAATCTTAGCTGGGATATCCATAGTAATCTTGTTATCGATGTATTTTGCTTCGTAATCATAGAAAGGCTACGTCTTTGACAACTTCACCAGGAAGCGTGCTCTTAACATCATAGTTTCCCTAAAGAGACCAACTTCGATTTCACGTGCATTTGACTCCCTTGTTCTACCAAGACACGACTATCGTACTTGAAGGCAAGCTCTAAAGCTTGATGGAGTTCTTCTTTATTTTTCAGACTTAGAAATACCGACACTAGAACCCATATTTGATGGTTTGGTAAAAGACTGGATAGGTTAATTTTTTTCTTCAACTTCAGCAATCTTAGAAGCCAAGTCATCCCCTTCAACAATCGCTACGTAAGGAACTTGGGCAATCCCAGCAGACTCCAAAACGCGCTTAGTTGTGATTTTATCCATGGCAAGGCTTGAAGATAGGATGTTACAACCGACATAAGGCATTTTCAAGACTTCTAAGAAACCTTGAACGGAACCATCTTCTCCCATAGGTCCATGAAGAACTGGAAAAACAACCGCTCCTTCTTCGTAGATAGCACTTGGAGCAATTTTTCTTGTCCCAATCGATCGTTTCATTGGTCATGAGACGTTCATCTTGTCCAGGAGTTTGGGTAAATTCTTGGGTTTTGATGAAAATCTCGGACTGGCTGATAAAGAAGGTTTTGACTGCAGAAACGATCATAGTTAACCGCACGCATGACACTCTCAGCTGACAAGACAGACACTTCACGTTCTGCACTGCGTCCACCATATAATAGAATAATTGTTTGTTTCATATGATTTGTTCCTATTTCTACTAGAATACTCGTCCTTTAGTATATCACATTTGTCTATTTTTAAACTTGTATAGCAAAAAAACAAGAAAAGAGACTGGAAATCAAAAATGAGTCCAGTCTCTGTATACTTTTAAATGATTATACCTGCTAGTTCATTGCATCTATCATTTAACCTCCTAGACTAAAGCTCTGTACGATTTTTCAATAGCTCTTAGGAGTGTTACTTCGTCCGCATACTCGATATCAGCTCCCACTGCTAGACCTCGTGCTAGGCGAGTAACCTTGATCCAGCTGGCTTAAGAAGTCGAGAGATACATGGAAGTCGCTTCACCATCAGCTGTCGCATTGGTCGCGACGATGACCTCTGAAACCTCACTATCCATGAGACGAGTCATGAGACTCTTAAGATTGATGTCATCTGGGCTAATCCCATTCATTGGTGAAATCAAGCCGTGTAAGACATGGTATAGTCCGTGGTATTCTTGGATATTTTCCATAGCAGCGACATCTCGACTATCCTCTAATACTAGGATAGTTGATTGATCACGGCTAGGATCTGTACAGATGGAACATGGATCATCATCTGTTAAACGTCCGCAAATCGAACAATAGGTCAATTCTCGCTTAGCTGCCAGGAGATTTTTTGGCAAATTCATTGACATCGTCATCAGACATCCCAATCGTATAAAAAGCCAGTCGGGTTGCTGTCTTAATCCCGATACCTGGGAGTTTAGAATAGCTGTCAATCAACTTGGCAATAGGTGTTGGGTAAAGCATGGCTTCCTTTCTAGTTCATTGGATGGTGTTGGTTGTACAGATTGATAATATCTCGGGCAATTGAAGGTCCGATCAGTATTGCTGAGATTTGTATTATGTGGAAATACAACTGCAACTGCAATTTGAGGGTTATCTGATCGGGGCATAGGCAACCGCATTGGTATTGGTAGCCTTTTTGACCATCAGCTACATAACTTTCGGCTGTACCAGTCTTACCACTGATAGAAACAATTGCCCCATTTGAAAAGGCACGACCTGTCGTAAGGGCACTGGTTCCGTGTGATACTTGGTAAAAACCTTGTTGTAGGATGGACATGTCAGATTCGGAAATATTAATTTTATTCATTTCGGTGCTAGCTGTTTGCTGAATCAAATTTCCTAGACCACCTTGTTCATTATTATCATAGATTCCTTCTACGATATGAGGAGCCAAGCGAACACCATTATTGGCGATTGTTGCCACATACTGAGCCAGCTGCATTGGTGTGTAGTTATCAAACTGTCCGAAAGCATTATACAGATAATTAGCCAAATCAAAGTTTTTTAGGAATAAATCCTGTTGATTCCTCTGGCAGATCAATCCCTGTAGCAGCACCCAAACCATACTCACTAAAAGTTGCGCGTAGTTTTTCCCATAGCAGACTCTAGTTGGTCGGTCTTAACTGTCATATCTGGCTGATAGGTTTGACCCCATCATTCCCTAAGGGCAGTTTGAATCATATAGGTATTGGATGAGTATTCCAAAGCCTCGACTGCTGTAATCGGGAAAGGAACCATAAGCAAGAGTATACCAAGAATTGATAGCTGGGGATCCTTGGAAAAACGATTGGCTGGTCTGTCAAGGTCTGGTTCCCCTTAAGAACACCATTTTCCCAGCCTGAGCTGATGGTAGCCGCTTTAACGACAGAACCTGGAACAAAGACATTGGTCACAGTCCCCAGCGAGTCTGAGGTCAATTCACCCGTTTCAGATTATGTTTAATCCCTGACATAGCTAACACAGCACCCAGTCTTAGGATTGAGGGCTACTGCATAGACACCTTCAGAATATTTTGCTCCACCATTTGAAAGTTCCGAACTGAAAAGTAGCTTTTTCAGAAGATTATCCACACTATCTTGGAAGGTCAAATCAATGGTCAGTTTGATGTTTTTACCCTTGCTACCTTCTTCGATATTTTCCACACTCTCCATATCGCCATATTTGTCGAGATGAATTTCTTTTACAGTACGCTTTCCTTGTAGAACTTCTTCATATTGTTTCTCCAGATAAGAGGTTCCAACACGGTCATTGAGTGAATAACCTTTTTCAAGATAGGCATCTACTTCCTCAGCTGGAAGACCTGATTTTCTCACTAGAAACACTTTCCCAACGATAGATGCAAAGCGAGGTTTCTAAAAACCTTTCTATCCCACGAAGTTGAGATGCTAATACCCAGGTAACTCCTTGGAAGCTGAAGCAATGATAGCCACCTGTGTATCACTTAATGGATCTGTTTGAATATTGCCTGTTGCAAAATTTCCAACTGCATTGAGCTGACTAAAGAGGTAGATAACCTTCTTTTCATCCTCTGTATAATCAGTTTGACTCAGAGTGACACTCTCAACAGCATTGTTATAAAGTTGAGACTTCAGAAAGTTGATTACCATCAGAATCAAAAACGTTTATCTTTTGGGTAGGGGCCTCTACCGTTTTTTTATAAACAGCTGGATCAGCTAGATAATAGTCAGCCATTTGACGTTCTGTCAAATCTGGCGAGGATAACTGTTACATAAGTTAATAGTTTAGTAGAAATATCCTTTAAATCAGTCGCTGTCATCTTATTGCTTCGTGTGAAAGCAACTACTTGTTTAACCGTATTTTCTACCAAAGGTTTTCCAGCTGCATCATAGATTTCTCCACGGGCAGAACCTGTTGTAACCCGCGTCTGACTAGCAGATGCTAACTTAGCTTCATAAAAATCTTTGTTCAAAACTTGCATATAGAGCAAGCGACCAATGATGGTCATGAAAGAGCAAAATAACGATTGCAAACAATAAATTAAGCCGAGTCGGTATCGAATGGCTGTTGAATTTTCTCATACAAATCAGTCTCGTTTCTAATCAAAATCTCACTCTTCATTGTACCATAATTTGATGAGAAAATTATGGAAAAAGAAAAGACTTTTCCTTTTTATCCAAAAACAAAGCATCTATGGTATAATGGAAGTAAAGCGCTATTTTTATTTGTTAGATTTTATTGATCAAATAAATATTTGACAAATAGCTACAAAGGAGTCCCATGAACAAGCAAGACATCTCTACGATTATTGATCTTCACTTTGAAGAAATGACCGATTTAGAGCAAGAGATTGCCCGCTATTTTTTTGCAGGCAGATACCATTCATGATGACTTGTCTTCTCAGCAGGTCACTCAAAAACTTCATATTTCTCAGGCGGCTCTCACTCGCTTTTTGCAAAAAAATGTGGCTTTACGGGCTATCGAGAGTTTATTTTCAAATACCAGCAACAAAATGGATACCCTTTCCGTTCCCACAGCAGGATATGAACCCCTTTGACTCAAAAGAGTCTTGAGAAAGCTATACAAATATCCGAGAAATGATCACAAGAGTTGATTGATGATGACCAACTGGAGCGCATCGCCCAAATGATTGATCAATCAGAACGCGTCTATTTTTCGGCACTGGAAGTTCTGGCCTCGTTGCACGTGAAATGAAACTGCGTTTTATGAGACTTGGAGTCGTCTGTGAGGCTTTGACAGATCCAGATGGATTTTCGCCTGGACGACCAGTATCATCGATGAAAAATGTTTGGTCTTTGGCTTTCTCCCTTTCAGGAACAACTCCATCCATCATTGACAGTCTACTAGACGCTCAAGATATGGGGGCTAAAAACCGTTCTCTTTTACTAGTATGCCCTAGCAAGGAAACTCAAGCCTTTACAGAAACTGTACTGGTAGCAAGCCAGAGTCAGGCTTCCTACATCCAGAGATCTCTGCCCAACTTCCGATGTTGATCTTTAATCGACTCTACTCTATGCTTATTTCCTAGAAATTGACCGTGAAAGCAAAGAAAAAAATCTTTAACAGCTATTGGGAAAATAAATAAACTAAATGGCTATCGTAGACATAGAAGAACAAAATAATCCTACATAACTGGACTACTTCCTATTAAGTAGACTATAAAGAAAATAGTACCAATGGTCTTATCACTCCTTTAAAGAGGGATAAGGCCTTTTATTTTTCTTAACAGCCTCCTCAACCCTATAACTAGATCTATTTTTCAAGATCGTCTGTAACAATGAGCATTCCCATTAAATCATGAGATAACTCGACCCTATAATTTCTATAGTTGCTTTACTAACCGTAGGAATTATGGAGTTTTTACAATAGATAAAATAGCTCAACAGTAAAATAGAAAAAGCACCACAAAAAGCTATTATGCATTCAATAGAATTGTCTAATCAAACATCAAGAAGTCACTTGTTTTTTTGAAACACATTCTACAAAATCTATATAAAACTCAGTTACACTTCTCCTTTATGAATTCATTCCCAAGATATGAGGATAAAAGAGATTTTATCAAAAATCCAACTTTCCCTCTCCTTGAGTAAGTTGAAATCATCGCCTTCCTTCATATTTCTATGGCTAAGAATATAGGCAAGCCCTCGTAACTGATTCACCTTTCGTAAAAGCAGCTTTTATCAAATATCAGCGCTCATTTGCTAAAAAGGCAACTGACCTCTAATAAACACTTTCTTTTAGATTTTCCTTCTGTTGTGATTTTTATCTACAACTCTATCCAATAGAAGATTTTTGTGCCTAATGAGTAAAAACACCCCGAATCATGATATATCATAGATTCGGGATGACTTCATATCTTTTTATGAATCTTGTTACTAACTTTTCTTCTCATAGACTCTCAGCAGAGATTCTATTTTATAACTAGTCGAAAAAGGGAACACATAGTTCCCTTTTTTTCACGACTTAAAACCGGCTCTGGTCGTCAATCGTGACTTGTTATTTTTAATAAAGTAACATTACTCACTTAAGAAAGATGACTATTTTTCGTCTTCCTTCTTACGACGTCCAAGTGCTGCCAATCCTACAAGTCCTGCAACTACTCCGAGTACAGTTGATCCTGCAGATGTAGTTTCACCAGTATTTGGAAGTTGTTCCTTAGCCGATGTTGGATTAGCTGGTTGTTCCGAAACTGGTTTACCTGGTGTTGGGTTCACCGGTTTTACCTAGTGTTGGATCGACTGGTTTATCTGGTGTTGGGTTCACCGGTTTTACCTGGTGTTGGGATCCACTGGCTTACCTGGTGTTGGGTTCACCGGTTTACCTGGTGTTGGATCCACTGGCTTACCTGGTGTTGGATTCACCGGTTTACCTGGTGTTGGATTCACTGATTTACCTGGTGTTGGGTTCACTGGTTTTACCTGGTGTCGGGTTCACTGGTTTACCTGGAGTTGGTTCTACAGGTTTGTCTGGAGTTGGCTCTACAGGCTTATCTGGAGTTGGTTCTACAGGCTTGTCTGGAGTTGGCTCTACAGGTTTGTCTGGAGTTGGCTCTACAGGCTTGTCTGGAGTTGGCTCTACAGGCTTGTCTGGAGTTGGCTCTACAGGTTTGTCTGGAGTTGGCTCTACAGGCTTGTCTGGAGTTGGCTCTACAGGTTTGTCTGGAGTTGGCTCTACAGGCTTGTCTGGAGTTGGTTCTACAGGTTTGTCTGGAGTTGGCTCTACAGGCTTATCTGGAGTTGGTTCTACAGGTTTGTCTGGAGTTGGCTCTACAGGCTTATCTGGAGTTGGCTCTACAGGTTTATCTGGCGTTTCTTTAAGTTTGTATACATAGGTTACATTCTTATTGCCTTCGATGACTTTTACCAGTTGTTGGGTCTGTTGACTTGAGGTGACCTTCGTCATCTACTTCACCGACTGTGTAGTTACCAGCTGGGACCAATTCATAAGTCTTACCTTCGAATTCAATCTCTTGTGGACGGTTGTCTACGACTGTATCGTAGTCTTTGTCTACTGGTTGAGCATCTTCGTCAGTCACATCTGACTTGATTGTCTTGCCTTCTGTATCTACATAGTGAACATAAACGTTACCCTTAGGCTCAGCTGGTGTTTCTTTAAGTTTGTATACATAGGTTACATTCTTATTGCCTTCAGTAGACTTTACCAGTTGTTGGATCTGTTGACTTGAGGTGACCTTCGTCATCTACTTCACCGATTGTGTAGTTACCAGCTGGGACCAATTCATAAGTCTTACCTTCGAATTCAATCTCTTGTGGACGGTTGTCTACGACTGTATCGTAGTCTTTGTCTACTGGTTGAGCATCTTCGTCTGTTACTGATGTTTTGATAGTGTTGCCTTCAGTATCTTTATAGTGGACATAGACATTACCATTCACTTCTTTATAGACATAAGTGATTGTTGATTTTGGTTTATCAACCTTACCTGAAACTGGATCAGACTTCTCAAGGTGTCCATTCTCATCAACCTTACCTACTGGATAGTCACCCTTCGGTACGATCTTATAGGTCTTACCATCTTCACTCTTGATTGTGTTTGGTTTTTCACCTTCTTCAGTAGTGTTATATGGTGTATCGTATGGTGAGTTTGGTGTGTCTTGACGAGGTTTTTGAATCTCTTTACCCTTCTCATCCACGTAAGTAATAACTACTTCACCTTTTGGCTTTTCTTTAAGTTTGTAAACATAGGTTACATCCTTATCACCTTCGATGACTTTTACCAGTTGTTGAGTCTGTTGACTTCAAGTGACCATCTTTATCAACTTCACCTACTGTGTAGTTACCAGCTGGAACCAATTCATAAGTCTTACCTTCGAATTCAATCTCTTGTGGACGGTTGTCTACAACTGTGTCGTAGTCTTTGTCTACTGGTTGAGCTTTTTCATCAGTAACATCTTCCTTGATTGTCTTGCCTTCTGTATCTACATAGTGTACATAGACATTACCCTTAGGTTCTTCTTTATAAACATAAGTGATGGTTGATTTTGGTTTAGTAACCTTGCCTGTAACTGGGTCAGATGATTCAAGGTGACCATTTTCATCAACCTTACCTACTGGATAGTCACCCTTCGGTACGATCTTATAGGTCTTACCATCTTCACTCTTGATTGTGTTTGGTTTTTCTCCTTCTTGAGTTGTGTCATATGGTGTGTCATATGGTGAGTTTGGTGTATCCTGACGAGGTTTTTGAATCTCTTTACCATTTACATCTACATAAGTAATAACTACTTCACCCTCTTTAAGTTTGTATACATATGTTACATTCTTATCGCCTTCGATAACTTTACCAGTTGTTGGATCTGATGATGTAAGGTGACCTTCGTCATCTACTTCACCGACTGAGTAGTTACCAGCTGGTACCAATACATAAGTCTTACCGTCTTTTTCGATTTCTTTTGGACGGTTGTCTACTACTGTATCGTAGTCTGAATCTACTGGTTCTTTATCCATATCCGTTACAGAAGTTTTAAGTTCATTTCCTTCTGTATCTTTTATAGTGTACATAGACACTACCATTCACTTCTTTATAAACATAAGTGATGGTTGATTTTGGCTTTAGTAACCTTACCTGTAACTGGGTCAGATGATTCAAGGTGACCATTTTTCATCAACCTTACCTACTGGATAATCACCCTTCGGTACGATCTTATATGTCTTACCATCTTCACTCTTGATTGTGTTTTGGTTTTTCACCTTTCTCAGTAGTGTCATACGTTGTGTCATATGGTGAATTTGGTGTATCTTGGAGGTTTTTTTGAATCTCTTTACCATTTTCATCTACATAAGTAATAACCACTTCACCTTCTTTAAGTTTGTAGATGTAAGTTACATTCTTATCCTCTTTGGCAACTGCACCTGTTGTGAGGTCTGATGACTTAAGGTGACCTTCCTCATCAACTTCACCTACTGTGTAGTTACCAGCTGGGACTAACTCGTAAGTCTTACCTTCGAATTTAATCTCATTCGGACGATTGTCTACAACTGTATCGTAGGCCTTATTAACTGGTTGATCTTTTTCATCAGTTACATCTGGCTTAATAGTCTTACCTTCTGTATCTTGATAATGCACGTAAACATTACCTGTAGCATCTGTTTTACGGTAATAGTGAGTTACATCGGTAGAAATTTGTTTAATAGAAGGGAGTGAGTAGTTATTGAAAAATGATGGATAGCCTGAAGCTTTATCTCCTGGTGTGTTCCCACCGATAATGTTATCCCTATTATTTCGAACAGGATCAACAGCCACTGAGAATTGCGGTGAAGCTGTAAAGGCATCCCCTGTGGCTTTATTGTACCAACCACTCAAGCGCACATTCCCATTTCCACCATCAGTATATGTTTGTACACGAAGATGGTATTGCCCATCCTTACTGTCAACATATCCCAGATCATTTAATGCATTTGCTGTTCCAGCAGGTGTTGGCTTACCTCCTGGTTTAACAGGATCTGAGGTATACAACAATGTATAATTATCTAAATTAAGATTATTTACATCAGTTTCCGGGCTATATGACGAAACCTTTGATGGATCCAAGGCGTAAAATTTAACAACAGATGTCCCATCTTTATCGACTTGTTCAATAATCCGTTTCACATAGTAGTGAGCGCGTCCGCCTTGGAGTTCCAGGTACTTAGCTCCAACACCACCGAGTGAGCCAGTCATGTCTTTTTCTGATTGAGTACGGGTAAACTCGTAACCTTCAAAATGATCGTGGATTAGAGGCATGATAAGTTTTGACTCTCAATACCAGTTTGAGCGTATGAAGCCAATTCCTCATCTGTACCCTCAACTTTATAGTAAGTTGTATGAGTTACTTTTTCAGCTGGAATAACTGTTTGAACATTTGGCTTTGTTTCTCCAACATTCCCTGGTTTCGTTGTGTCACGAATTTGAAGAATTTGATGCTTATATTTTTCAGCAGCAGTTGGACCTGCATCACGGTTATTGGTCCATGACCCTAGGATTTTTGCAGAATCTCCAGAAGTATAATCAAATTGAGGGGCATAGTTGGATTTTCTTTCACCAATGTCTTAGATTGGTAAGTTGACTTGGCAGTCATATCCAAAGTTTCTACTTCTTTACCCGTAGCTTTTTCTACCAAACGGGCATGAACAACCGGAGTAGCTGTAGTTCCTACAGTTGAACGATCAACTGAGAATGTTACATAGTAACCACCATTGCTGTATGTTAAACCACCTTGATCTGCAGGACCTTCCCAGTTTTGAAGATCCCAGATTGAATAGGTATAGCGTTCTTCATTTGGATCCAATTTGTAGTTTGGATTATCCAAGGCTGGATCTTCAATTGAAGCACCATTTGGTTGATCCATTTTTCTACAACAGATGGCGCAGTAAGAGTAGTTGACGTTGAAATAGCATCCAATTGTGCAGAGACTGCTGGTGATCCGTTAACAGTAGTGTTACCTTCAAAAACCTGCCACTGTTAAGACTGCCATCAGCTCATCCACTGACTTGCTCAAACGTGCTCGTTGATCTACATAAGCTTTGAGCAGTTGCATTGGCTAAACTAGTGCTTGCAGACAATTCTGATTGAACCTTAGCAACAGCTACATGGATCGCTGCTTTTTGATCTGCATCTTGATGGTTTGATGCGTATTTTTCAGCGATGTTAATCAACAAAGCTGCTTCAGAAGCATTTTGTTCCAAGATTGCTTTGTCTTCAGACACAGGAGCATCTGCAACTAGTTCAGATGAAACCACTGTATCTTCTTTTGTTTCAGTAGCAGATTCATTTAGAGTTGCTGATCGGTCCGTAGAACCTTGCTCACTCAATGATTCTGACTCTGATGTGACCGCAGGTGCACTAACCAAAGCTGATGCAGTTGTTGCATCTTTTCCTAGTTCATCTGCATGACCAGTATGTACAAGCGATGTCGCACTAAGAACAGCTGCGGCCACGACGATCCCTTTTAAGAATCCTCGACTTGTCAGTCCCTTTTCTGACACCGCATCTTCATGCACTTCGGCTACAATAGTCTCTTCGACTTGACCACGAATCACTTTTAGAAGCCCAAAGTTCGAAGTAGATGCGCTGCAACCAATTCTTACCCGACTTAATCAATTTGAACCGAGTCACTCGATCGGTTTCACGGAATTCACCATTTGAACGTTTAAAAAACATTGCAGTCTCCTTTTTTTATTATTATCCACCCCCATTATACATGATTAGTAGACAAAAGCAAGCAATTTGACCGTAAATCACTTAAATACTATAAAAAGGAGAAGTTCGGTACAACAGCTGTAAAATACCGACATCTTAAAGTTGTGAAAAATTGTAAAAGTAGACACTTATGTACAAAGATAATCACTCTTCTAAGGACTTATTCCATGCTATACCGATCATGAACGAGATCTCCACTATGCTTGCTGGATAGAATAGTAGAAAATGCAATCCAAGCTGTCTCGAATCTGTTATAAAAGCATAAATATGTATAACTAGCAGTCTATGAAGAGTTTATTCACTCTTGAAAGGCAGTTGCTTGAGTCTAGCCTTTTCTAGAGATTTACATCCTTGTGAAACTTGGTTACATCACTAAGAAGCAAATGCCTAGCACTCTCAACCTTAACCAAATTCTATCTCATCACAATTGACTGAAGAGCCAAAAAGCAAACAAGACGGAATTCCGATTCTCAGAAAACTCGTTTTTGC
>BNJT01001298.1_pt1 | contig 16478 bp, 15 predicted proteins | sample 8540491 | NCBI WGS metagenome assembly BNJT01 (sample SAMD00202455, study PRJDB9452) | human saliva metagenome | host: Homo sapiens
GCATCGGGTTCATAATACCTGAAGAAGTTGTGGTGCAGCCCCGTTTCAAGGTCGGCATACTGGTTTCTCAGGTGGCCCGAAGTGGGCGTGGGCAGCAATTGACCACCCTGCGTTGGGATTGGAGGTTTTTGTCCGTGTTACGGCTGGTTATGCTAGTTGTTTCAATATTTATATTGAGGAATTTTTCGCTATTATAATCAACTAAATTTGATAGTTTAATTAAATTTTTCATTATTCAAGTATGAACATACATTTTTGGTTATTACTATTGTCCAATAAGTATATTTTTGAAAGGATGCTGTCGTGATTAATGTGCTTTATATCAAAAGTTCCCATTCTTTACCAAATTGAAAAATCTCAAAAATAAAAATTTTTAATAAATTTGCGCAATGGTAATCTTCCTTTTCATCTTTTTATTATAAATTCATCATAAATTTTATTGAAAATATAGTTTATTTCATGAGAATCTCTTAATATATTTTTCTCCGAATATCAACAGGAAAGCTATATACTACATAACTACTGTAAAGTTCAGTGATTAGCCATAAGCCATATTCTAAAAATTAAATATCCCTTGAGGGTCGAAAAGTAGACATTCTTGTAGATATGAAGCGATAATAATATCTGGCGTATCAGGATTATCACTTTCATATTCATTTTCTTCATATAATCTAATATTTTTCTTTTCTTACATCACTTTTGAGAAACCAATTATTTTTGAGGATTTATCCATTCAAATGGTTCAATAAAAATCACTTTTTATTTAGAACTGAGATATCAACGTATGATTTATCCATATTTCACCTATTTATGTTGTAATGCTTCTTCAAGTAACTATAGGATCTGCGAGATTATGTAACTCTTGTTTTTTGATGTTCGCAGAATGGGGAGTTATCAACTTGTTTTAGTAGTAATCTTTTAAGTATACTTTGACCTTTTTACATGGTCTGACCCACCCTACTTTTTTCTCCCGTTATTTTTAGTGTGCAAGATAGCACCACTCACGCCACCTGGAATTTTAGGAGGTGGTGAGCCAGCTCGTTCAGGCTGAAGATATTCATGCTCTCTGACTTGGCTTTCAATTGCTTCTTTTTTTCTTTTGTATAGTTCTCAGCATTCTGGACACATTTCTTACATTCACAACTTAATCCAAGTATATCAATCCATACTTGCGTATTCAGCGCAAAAACATAAAAATTCTCCCCACCCCACAACCCAATTGGATCCTGATTAACAAACCGCCCCGCATCAGGCTCATAATACCTGAAAAAGTTGTAATGCAGCCCCGTCTCACGGTCGACATATTGGTTCTGCAATTGGAACGGCAGTAGTTACATAAACCATCTTTTAATATCAAGTAATAAATTCAAAAATAGCTCTTGAAAATCATCTATTTCATTATTATTTAAAATTAGTTATATCAGGATACAAAAACAAACTGTTATGCATTGTATATATTTATCTATACCATTTAGCACATCATATCTAGACCAAACATCTATTGCTATTCATATATTCGTGAGGCATTCAAAAGGCTTTTCAAAAAGTACGAAGCATTTTACTTTCAGGATAAGCATTGAGTTGGAATAGAATCGTTGTTCTTATAGATGAGATTTTTCAGGTTTTTGTCGGGAGAAATAAGAAGTTTATCAAGGTATCCGGGGTCATGCCAGTCATCCCAAGGTGCTAGACTAAAATAAGCTTTTAATAAAATCATCAATAATAGCTGAACCTTCGGTATTAATACCAATAATATTTCCTTGTTCAATTAAATCAATATTAGGAAAATATTGTTTCAGTATATTTTATTTACTATACTTTGTTGAATAATTGGCCAGAATCCTTTATCTAACGATTCTTCAGTAATAAACTATAGCAGCAATAACATCGTTTTTTATCTATTTTTATATCTTCATATAAAGGAAGGTTTTTTGAGGAAATTTTCATTTTGGTAATTAAGCAGGCTACACCTATCCAATCATATTTTCCAAGAATCTGTCCAACAGCTAAAAAAATCATCTTCTATGGGAATGCCAAAATAATCGCCTACCTGCCATTTCTGTTTTTTTCTTGCCATTTTTAAAGTTTCTTTCTGTAATTCAATAAGGCATGGGAATTTTCCACCTGCTGTAGTATTACTATAGCCTCTAAAGGAAATTACTGCTGTTTCTACCTAAAAAGACGGCCCGGATGCCTTATTCAACATTGTCATAAATTATGTTTTATTAGTAGAAAATATATTATCTTCTATATGACAGTTCTGAAAAGAGCAGTTAGACATTAAATCATCTTGTAGATGCATTGATCTGAATACACAATTAATAAATGTACAATTAGTAAAATTTTGTATTACAAACTATTGCCGTAATAAAAAGAACAATTAATAAAATTACAATTAGTAAAGGAACTATAGCTTAGTGAAAGCACCACGAAATGAACAGAAAGAAAATTTGAGACTTTCAATTTTTCCTATGGGATATTTCGTATCTGTGAAAATCAATATTATCTATATGGGTTGACTGTCTAGAAATTAAAGCATCTAATTCTTTTGTTTCGATTTTTAATTAGAGACTTTGTAATATTTTTAAGTAATTCTTGAATGTCATTTGATATCATTTTATTACCACCAATCTATAGGGTCTGGTTGTATATCTTTCAAAGGTATTCTTGGTTTAGATAATAGAGCAGCTCCAAGCACCCCATATGCAATCCATTTAGGCAATGCCGCATCAGGCTCGTAATACCTGAAGAAGTTGTAATGCAGCCCCGTTTCATGGTCGGCGTACTGGTTTTGCAGGCGGAAGGATTGGTGAGGACGGTCAGACGGCGGTCTTTGTCGTAGGCATAGCGGCGGTTGAATACGGTAGCAACAAAAGGTCGTCTAAAGTTAGATTCCAGACGACCTTGATGCTGCAGCTAGTGATGAGGTTGTTAAAGAGCAAACATTTCAGATGAGCTCAAAGAAGGTTTTGAGGTCATCTAAATAGCGGAAACCGCGCGCAAATTCTACACACAAATCTACGTCAAGGATGGAAGTCTCATACAGTCTAAGTCTTTCTACTACTTGCTTACATAAAAGTACGAGACCAATCATAGGTATATCTAGATTACAGTAAATCTATTATAGGTAATTCAAGAATATCTTTTGTTGTTAATTCTCCAATTTTCTTTTTTGATAAAAGACAACTTCCTATTTTTCACTAATTTGTCATCATGGAACGCATATTCGTAGATTTTTCCATTTGTTTTATTATAAACATATCCATAATAATCATCCTGACCATCCTCATCTTCAACAAAATTCATGAAGAATATTTTATCATCTTGATTTAATCTCTCTATTACTGCACTGTATAAATTTGGCACCTCATTTACTACAAAACTTGTACATTCAAAAACACTTTTCCAGTAAAATTCCAGATGTTAAGTCTTTAGGCTCCATTGATTTAACTCCTATCTTTCTAAATAGGCTACTCAGGCTTGCATCCATTTATCTATATTTCTTAATATCCTGTAAGGTAATTATACTATTTCTCAAATCATCTAAAAATAACAATTGAATTTCATATTCACGTTTTTAAATTTTCGTCCTCTATTTTTGCCATCTTCGGAGTATGGGAAATTCGCTAAAAGCATCTTTCCAGTTAATTACGTTTTTCAGCACTTGCAGCACCAAGCCGCAAACTTACATTTTCTTTTGTCAGATCCATTTGATCTAAAAAGAGATTGTACTTTTTTCAATATGTAATTCTATATTCATAACTCATCCTTTCGTTAATCATATACACCACCAGCACCGTCAACACTTTGTTATGGACAGATTGCTTTTTCATTCGAAAGAAAAATTTTAACATCTTTGATAACCGATCATAAAATATAGAATTGCCAAATGTTCATCTTGGTAACAATATTCTTCGGTTCTCAATCCTCTTTCAGAATAGAATATATACCATTTTTATTTTTCTTCAACAATACATAATGATTCATCATTTTACTTCATTGATTGAGTAGCTATCTTCTGGTACTCCTTTACTTTTAAGATATGAATTCAATTCATTAATTTTTTTAACATTTTCCTATTTTTTACCTCTTCCAGTTGCCCTAGATGCTATATGATTTAACGGATTTTTGGTAATTCATACTGTGTACCTAATCCAATCTCTCCGAACGGGTCGTAGGCGTAGTCGATGGTGCAACCATCAGATTGCCGTTAATCTAATTTGTTTAAGGCCATCTGAAAAACAACTTTCAGACGGCCTTTATCCTGACTAATGTTTCTCTATCACTAGCGATATTTTTCTTGGATCTTTTGAAAGTTCCTATAAACTTCAGATCATTGTAAAGTTTACCTGGATTTTCCTCATAAAATGTTGCATTAGAATAGTAATATAAAGAATTACCTTCATTTATTCCTTTCTCTTTTGCTACTTTCACAATATCTTTTATAACTTTTATTGGAGTGTGCCCTCAACTTCTTCTGCTAACACTTCAACTGGCACAATTTCTCCATTATCTGTCTGGAATGCCACAAAATAATCAGAATCAATAAATGAAACTCCAAAATCTGCAAAAGCTGGACAATGAGAATCTGAGTTCTCCATTCCATCTGTATATTCATTAAACTGCATCAGGTGTTTTAAAAAGATGTCCCCATCCACACAGAAATCATATCTTTAGTTGTTTCAATCATATAATACCTCATAATTCTAAATGTTATATATTTTATTAATCCCAATAAAAAGTCTAAATTATTTAATTCCTTCCACTCTTCCAAAGAATAAAGAAATAGGCAAAGAAAATTTTTCCAAGATTTTTACCCTTTAAATTTTCTGATACCATGAATGCTCCTGAATAATTGTGATTGGAAGACAATAAAAATATCCTTATCTGAATTAGTATATGCCTCCAGTGAAAAATCATCTTCATCTAATGCTAAATCTGGATAAACAATTTCATCCCTCAATTTCCCAAACAACTATTCTTACCAAATAATAGACTTCGTTCGTCAATAACTCACCTTTTGTATTGACAATAATTGCTTTTACTCATACCAAAATCATAATCAAACCCATATATATAAATTCCAAAAACGCGCTGACATGATAAAGAAATCATTATATGGAAGAAAATCAAAAGTAACACCTCTTGCTTTTCTTTAAGCAGACATAAACCTTTTTCAGGCATTGGAGGAATTTCTTGCCCTTTTACAGAACCAACTCCAAGGAAAGTCAAAATCAGGATGCGTAGGGGTTAAATACCTCTGATATACCTAGGACTCCACTACTTACTCGTGGCAACCCCATTTTTTTCTACTTTATCCATACTCTGCAGAGCATATCCCCCATACTAATAACTTTTTCATAATACCCTCCTAAGATAATTGTTTTGTTTTCTTTCCAAACTGCCTGTGGAATTAAATGGGTATGTCTGCCAAGAAGAAAAATCCATTCTTGAGTATTCGAAGCAAACTGGTTCTGAAGGCGGAAGGGTTTGTCAGTGCTACAGCTTGCTCCTTCGAGATTGAAGGCTTCATGCGAGCTATGGCTTGCTACGCTTACTATATATACACGACGCTACGCCAGTTTATTAATCATCAGGATTTTCTTCTAAACAATTTAGAAAACTCATCAAATGATCTCGCAATAATATTTGAATTTCTTTTTAAAATTAGCTTCCCTTGATATTTTTTCACTCCATACGTCCCTACATAATAAATAATTTGCCAACTATTTTTCTAAACAGAGGTAATTACCTCCCCAATCAAAAAGCAAAAGGAATCAAGTTCTTAGGTAACTCATTGAGTTCCCATTCATTTATCGCTCTTCCTTCTAATGTAAAATCTGGATCATTTCTCAAACTGCTTAGAATATTTCATTGGAATAAAGTCGCGAATTTCAATATAGTCATAATCAATATTATCATTGACAAAACAAGAAAGATTGGGAGTACCTCCATTCCATTTGAAGTAATGTGACTTGAATGAAGATGGAAAGATACTTCTAGTCAACTTCATTAAAATCGTTTTTCAGATAAATTTTTATCACAATCATAAAAATTGAGCATGGCAAACTCCTTTAATAATTTAACAAGTACCAGTTTTTCTTTTTTACTTCTCTTTTCAGGCGATTTTCTTCCTGTTAACCAACTGCATTGTTATCTTACCAGTTTTCGGATCAAAATCATCAACATGATGCCAATGTAGCCTTTAGCATCAGCTCTAGGAATACCTGCCTTCTTAAAGGCGGCGGTAAAATCATGACACGGCTACCTTGCTACGTCAGGACTGAAGGTTTTGTGCGGGCTGCAGCTTGCTTTTCACGCTTTTTAAATTCCGGTGGTGAATTTTTTGAAACTCATCCGAAATAAAATCTCCAAATTCTGCAAATGATTCAATAGGTAAATTAAAAATTTCTGGTTTATAACGAATAAGCAAACTTAGGATATGATAATGACTTCTTGGTGTTTCACGTAATTCAATTCTCTCGAGATATTCTTTGTTTACCTTCCTCTTCATCTATTTTTTGTGTAATGGAAAAATCTGCATTGTGAGCCACTCTAAAAGCAGGATTAATGGAAGTAATTTCACTTGGGGGTTGGATCTTGGTAATCAGGATCTTGAGCAATTATCCGCCAGTCTGACTCTAGCTTTGATTCAAATAAGGTATGACAGTCTAAAATGGTTTTGAATAGAATTGGGTAATTTCCAGCATTTTTATAATCGAATAGCTCAACTGGGCTTGAAGCAAACAAATCAAAAATTCCTACAGTGGCACCAAAGCTTATTTTTAGCGATTATTCTACCGTAACCGAATAATTTATCAGCTATTTTAAAACAAAATAAATCACCATTCTTAAGATATCTATATAAAGTTTTATTTTTCCCAATTAAATATTTTTCATAATACTTTTTCCTTTTCTATAGCATAGAATGTTAAATCATTGGAAGATTTTTTACAACCATTTTTTGAGAATATGCTCTCTTTCGTAATCCAAAAGCGTTTTATAATTCTATTAAGCGTTCTGTTCCAACTAATCTTCCTGATTACCTGTAGTTTGTTTTGCACGCGTCTTTATATTATCCGTAATACCGATATAAAAAGGTTTACTATCCCCTGACCTATATAATCCATAAACAGAATATTTTTTAATCCCAATGAATCTAACCAAATTTGAGCATTGCTGGCAAACCAATAAAAATTATCCGCCCCACAATCCAATCAGATCGCAGTTCACAAACCGTCCCGCATCAGGCGCGTAATACCTGAAGAAGTTGTAATGCAGCCCAGTTTCACGGTCAGCAATACTGGTTTTGCAGGCGGAAGGGTTGATAAGCGCTATCCGTTACCTTGGTTTCCTCTTTCAGACAACCTTACTGGAACATTGGGTCTCAATGCACCCTAGGACGACTATTTGAATTTCTGTTTAATTAGAATGAATTAATATTCAAGGCCCTAATTAAATTTATTGATCGAAAATGCGGTTGGATCGAAAAACAGAGATATATTTTATATTCATTTTGAGAGCTTCTTCGAACGGAGGGTCATCTTCAGAAACTTCCAGTGCAATTCCTTCAATAATTTTTGAAAAAGCTTCTTCACATTCATCGTAATAAAAACCTAAATTAAATTTAAAGATATCATTAATAGGCATTCCTATTTTAATAGTTCTGAATTTGCCTTGATATCCTTCTAATGCAGAAATTTTATAAATTTCTCCTGAGTAATATCTACGTTAATTTCAATTGGAATATCAGTAAATATATACTGCATGAATAAATATTAGTTTGAAAAATTCTAATTTTCCATTTAAATTATATTTATTAATGATACTGGAGTAATTTTTTAATATTGTCCTTTAATCTGATTCCCCTAAACTCTTCGCGAGGATAATTTCATCATAAATATTCATTATCAACCTTTCGTATTATTCTGAAGGAAATCTTTGTGTTCCACCTTTTACCAGAAGATACTTTCCAATAAGATGCGACCTCATAATGCCTAGGGCTCTTGGGTGGTATTAGAATGTAACGATCGAGTAAATTCATTACCTCGTGAATTTTATTCTCTTAATGTAAATCTTTTATTGCCTCCACGAATTTTACGCATTACGTCTTGCTGTATAGTTTTTCATTTGAGGATCAAATTTGTTGTGAACCATCAAAATTTGTATCTAACCCATCTATATATTTCTCAAAAATCAAAGGTGATATAGTTTTTTTAAATTTCTAATCCAGATAACAAATTCAAAAGATAATATTAATATTTGTATCTGTTATTTCAAAATATCCCGTTGTCTTGGTGAGATTCTTGGATAGCTGAGATAATTCTCTTAAATATTTCTTTATTTTTCCCTAATTTCATCAATAGGTAATGTTTGCAATCTATCAATAAAAATAATTCATCCTCAATACTTAAAATAGAGGTGAGTTTTCTAATTTTTCATTTAGTTTAAAAATAGTATTCATATAAAATTTTTTTATAATTCTTGATAGTCCTTTACATCGAATTCAAGATCCATTCTGACCTTATAAATAAAACTATTATTTTCAAGTTTTTCTAATAATTCTTTCATGGTAAACTCCTTTAAGCTATACAAAAGCAAAGGATTGCTTCTGCTAGAATAGTTTATTTATTTTTTAAAGTTAAGCGTTCACTCCAATAGAAATAGATAACACATCTTCCTCATTGTCGAGTAGAGATATATCGATAACTTTATCTATTTTTATGACTAAAGAATTTTAAACAATAAAAAAATTTGGTTTGTTTTATTAATTCTAGCCATTGCTAATATTTTTATTTTGATAATAAACAAGGGGAATAATTCTATTGGCATTTTAGCCGAATCATTTATTCCTCCATAAAAGTATACATAAGCAATATCATTTTCCTCTGGTGTAAGAAATTTTTAATATTTCATTTTTATCGATAAACTAAATTTTTCTTTTTGATAATTCTATATTTCTATAGGGGTAAAAAGTACGATTTATTATTTCACATGAGAGTGGATATGGAATAATTTTTCAGAATCTGAAATTAAATTATTTAAAAATGAATTTCTTTCATTTTTCATTATATTATTCTGTTTTTAAAGTAAGATCTTTATCTTCTAAAGTTGTCATGATATTGTTTCCTATGTTGTACGGTTACATTATCTTTTGTATTACTCCCAAGAAAATGTACGATTCCCATTATTTCTTTTTTGAATAAGATTTCTATCCATTTTGGCAGTAGCTACATGCCAGTGTGGGCAAGGGTGTTTTGCAATCGGAAGGGTTGGTAAACGCTATTCGTTACTCAGGGTTTCCTCTTTCAGACGGCCCCAACCGGTGTAGTTGCCAAACCACAAGAGGTTGCCGTCTTTATCGGTCATCTCTCTAGGGATGCCGATTTGGTCGCAGTGGAAGTAGTAGATTTCCTGTTTGCTTTCGCCTTCGGCATTGGTGTGGTTGTGTACTTGTGCTAAAGGGTTCGTAGCTGTCGGGATCGGTGTAGAGATAGGTATATCTGCCGTCCGGGTGGACTTCCTGCAAGAGGTGGCTGCCGTCCCAGACGAATCCGGTTTCCCCTTCGAGGCCGTCTGAAGCTTCTTCGTTTTTCAGACGGCCTTTGCCTATCCTTCTGCCCAAGGCGTCGTAGGTGTAGAGCCCAAGTCTCTTTGCTGCCGTCTTTTTGAAGATTTCCGCCTTTAACTAGTTGGTCGTGCAGGTCGTAGAAATAGTTCTGTACTTCGCCGTCTGCCAGTTCGCGGTGGATCGGGTTGCCGAGGTCGTCCCAGTCCGCTGGTCGGTGCTGTGGGTCAGGTTGCTGGTGCGGTCGTAGCCGTAGCTGCGTTTGACGGCGGTTTGGCCATAACCCGCCGCTACTTTGGTTTTGCCTTTGCCGCCTTCCGTCAGGTCGTTGAGGGTGGCGATTTGCCTTTCAGAGAACCTTGCGATGGCTTCTATGCTACTTCATTCAAGTCCATAATCAGGAATAGATAATTGAAATGGAGACAATATTAAAGACTCTCCGCTTTTTAATATTTTTTTACATGAAACAGTACAAGACCCATTGTCCAGCGTTTATCAGTTTGAATATCTAAATCACACTGTTCCTGTTCATTAATTGAAAAATGAATTCCCTGTTTATTTTCAAACTGAATTAATCCATTTACTAGAATACCAACAATAGCAAAAAGGTGGTATCCACATTGCTTGTATAGCGTAGGAGTCAGTATCAGATAATTCAAAAATAAAAATTTATCTGATATTCCAATATTTTTTTATTCTTTCAATAATAAATTTTTTTCATACTCTATATAATTTTCAATTATCTCATCAGGATTTCTCATAAAATCAAGACAATCAATAAACTCATATGAATAAGCAAAAAAATTTCTAATATCTTGCGGTTTATAAGGTAACTTCATTATATTTCCTCCTTAAAATATAAGTATGATTTTCTCAGCAAACCGCTGAGCATTTTCAGGGAATCGTGATTTTTGAACCTTAAATGAAAATAAGTCATTTCCTTTTCCATTATTAGGGCATTTTTCTTTTAATGCCTTGTTTATGTCTGATTCTATATTCTTCAATTCACTAGGCAAATCTTTTCCCATTGCTCCTTTTGTTAGCATATCAGTAGCAATAAAAGCATCAATATCTGAAGATGGACTCCAGTTCGTACCCTTATAACTACTTTTCCCTGAAGCGGTACTACCTCTTATTCCAACTCTCGCATCAGAGGCAATACTTTTAATATCATTTTCACGTTTTCCTACCTCAAGTTTAGTGTACTCAATAATGTCTTCTCTAGAACATGGGGTATTGCATGCACCAGGAGTAGGAGATAAACCTAGTAAATCAACCCATACTTGTGTATTTTTTGCAAACCGATAAAGATTCTCTCCACCCAGCAACCCAATCCTATCCTGATTCACAAACCGCCCCGCATCAGGCTCGTAATACCTGAAGAAGTTGTAATGCAACCCTGTCTCTTCATCGTAATACTGGTTCTGTAAAGTCGGAAGGGCTGGTATGCGTTATCCGTTACCTTGGTTTCGTTTTTTCAGACAGCCCCAACCGGTATAGTCGCCAAACCAAACCAGGTTTGCCGTCGCTATCGGTCATCTCTCGCGGGATGCCGATTTGGTCGCAGTGGAAGTAGTGGGTTCGTTGTCAGCTTTCGCCGTCTTCGTTGGTCCAATCGCGGACCCTGTGCTAAAGGGTTCGTAGCTGTCGGGATCGGTGTAGATATAGGTATACCCTGCCGTCCGGTTGGACTTCCTGCAAGAGGTGGCTGCTGTTCCGAACGAATCCGGTTGCTTCTTTGAGGCCGTATGAAAAACAAAAACCGTGTGCGTGCCACATACACCCTACGTCAGGATTAAAGGTTTTTGTGCGAGCTACGGCTTGTTACAGGACTAATTATTGCATAATTTGTTGTTTTAATTTTTGGTCAAAAGAATTTTCCAGGAAGATCAAATCATCCTTGCTAAACAATCCATTATCATTTTTCTAATACTTTTTATCAAACAATAAAATATTCTGTATTAAAGGATCGTTTAGTGGTAATTCATTCTTATTTATAATAAAAATAGCGGTTAATGCTTTAAAACGAAAAGCCTCTGGATAAAGTGCTAAATATTTTAAAACTTCTTTGCTACCGGAATGGAAGGCCATAATGATTGGAATATGATTTTGCTGCAAATGCTTTAATACATCTGGATAGATGTTTTTGCATCATTCTCAGATTCAGGTAATTTAATGGTATCTCCATAAGGAAATGAGGTAATAGGGGGCGCTTTTAAAAAAATGCGCCTGCGAGATAGATGGTTGTACAAATACTAAATCATATGGGTTTGACGATTTATCATAAGGAGGAACATTTTTGGGAGAAAAAAATTTCCCATTTCAGAATTGTATGCATATAGGTGAAGTATGACCCCCTCAGAAAAGTACGAGAATTGCTAAAAGGATATTTCACCATAAACATATTTTCCTTTTTTTAAATTTAATCCTATCTTTTTAGAAAATTAGCATCAGGAATATTTAAATTATTTTTTTAAATATTCAATGAGACTATGAATAAATTCTTTACTTTTCATAATTATCCTTCTTAAAATCAATCTTTGAATACTAAAGTCATAAAGCGAGCAACACCTTTGGAGGACCCCACATCCGTTTGCTTATCCTTATTTTTTTGTTGAAACCATATATGCAGCCTTCGGACATTTTTCCCCTAGCATTGTGCGGTTTTTTCAAATTGAAAAGCCCTGATCTCTTTTGACCTTTCGTTAATCGTCTGTATTATTTTTTTACCTCAATAAAATAGATTTTCCCATCTTTCATTGCGAGTATATCAAGCCGTATTCGTAGGTAAGATATAGAGTAAGAGTGAACGATAATGAGATTATTCAAACTACCTCGAAAAAGTTGAGGCCGTCTGAGGATTGATTTTAGACGACCTTGATGTTTTATTGGGGCTCGATCCCAACCTATGGTCTAAAAAGGTCTTAAAGAGGTTTGTTACCTTTAAATATATTAAATCTTGATAGATTAGCTCCTTTTGATTGAATGTGTTTTATAGCTAATTCAAGTTCATAAAATTCATTAAATTCTTCTATCTCATAATCTTCAGCCTGATCCAATTTATTTTTGGTACCGTATAGTAATATGTACAATAAGTTCCATTATTTTTCTTAATAGCAAATACTTGATAAACAACCTCTCCATCAATTTCAATAAGTTCATCATATCCTTTTTGTTTTGTAAATTAGTTAAATTTAACATATCTATTTTCCTATAATATCAATACGCGCTTGTTTCCCATCCGGATGTCTAATATTTATATGCGGCTACTTTCCATATCCCTGTTCCTTGTGGATCATCATGTCCTTTACAACATCCAGTTGCTTTATCCATAGCATAATCTTTTCCTGATTCACAAACCGACCCGCATCAGGATCGCAATAGCTGAAGAAGTTGTAATGCCCCCCATCTCGCGGTCGGCGTACTGGTTTTGCAGGCGGAAGGGCTGGTATGCGCTATCTGTTACCTTGGTTTCCTCTTTCAGACGCCCCAGTCGGTATAGTTGCCGAACCACAGCAAATTACCGTCCTTATCGGTCATCTCCCTAAGGATACCGATTTGGTCGCAGTGGAAGTAGTGGGTTTGTTGGCGGGTTTCTCGTCTTCGTTGATATGGTTTAGACAGGCGAAACCACGTACGTGTGTACCGCTCAGGCCCTAAGTCAGGATCGGGAGGTTTCGTGCGGGCTGCGGCTTACTATAACTTACTAACAGAGTCTTTCATGTTAGAGGAAGAAATTCCATCTTCAAATTATTAGTCTCAACTAATTCTTTGAATTTATCAGAAAAAGCCCAAATTAAATCATCATTTATATCTTTTGCACAAAACTCAAAACCAGATATATTTCCTAAAAATACAGGTGGATAATCAATAAACTTCTCTCCATCTATTTCATAAAAAAATTTGATTTTTCCATATCTACTAATTTAGCAGTTAATTTGATTTTTCCAAGGAAAAATTTAAATTCATCATTCTTGATTCTAAGTTTAGCCGGAAAAATCTAATTCATTTTTTAATTTATCAGCTAATTTATTAATGAAAGTTTCAGAGAACAATAACATCTTAGGAATTGTTTGAATATAATCTGTTTCAGAAATATTTTTGGAGGTATATCCACTCTGAGCTATAAAAAAACTGCTTCATCTGTATAATTACCTTTATTGTAATTAATAAATTCTACAATTTTTTTCTATCATCCTGTTTTTAAGTCCACATAGGCTTCTTCATTATCAACAGCAGAGTATATTTGATAAAGAGTCATCATTTTTTTCCTTTCTTTCACTATTACTTTTAGAAATTGGTGCAGCACAAGTATATTTACCGGTCCTAAACCCTTCTCTTAATTTGTTTTGCATTTTTAATATCTCTTCGGTGTTGTCAAACAATACTTTGATGCCATAACCGCATAGAGGCCGTTGTTATTGTTATTATAGATTTCTAATAAAATTAATTTGGTCAGATAAATTATCTTTCTTAAAGATAAGTCTATTTCCTTTATTATCAGTAACATAAATAATATCTTTAAGTTTCTTGCTTAATTCGCTTAAATCTCCAATAATACTGCTTAATTGTAGAATGAAATTGAACAAATAAAAAATCCATAGTGAACCTTGTGTTATGATTTAGGTGTCTAATCAAAATATAACCGAGGTAATCACTATGGACTACAATAATCATAACACGACATTACGCACAAACAAACACTTAAACTTCGAAGAACGATTTTATTTAGAAAAGAGAATCGTTCTAGGAGATAGTATTACTGCAATTTCACGTGCACTGGGTCGTTCTAGAACAACTATTTATACAGAATTAAAACGCGGTACTGTGATTCAAATTCGACAAGGTAAATCTCAACTTGTATATTTAGCTGATTCTGGACAGGCAACATATGAAAGACAACGTGTGGGCTCCTTTAATACCATGAGAGTTGGTGCTATAGAAGCCTTTATAAATTGGATTGAAAGCAAAATTCTAAATGATCATTGGTCTTTTGATGCTGCTGTTGGATATGCTAAACATAAGGGTTTGTTTGTGCGTAATGAAATGGTTTGTGCTAAAACTTTATATAACTATCTTCACAAAGGTGTATTAGGTATAAAAGCAATTGATTTACCATTGGTAGTACGGCGTTCCCAACGAAAATCTATTTCTAGAAAACATAAGCGAGAACTTGGTAAATCCATAGAACTTCGTAATCCTAAGATTGAAACGCGCGAGGAATTCGGGCATTGGGAATTAGATACCGTCCGTGGAACAAAAGATAAGACAGACCATGTTTTAATCTCTTTACTTGAGCGTAAAAGCAGACTGTATGTGGCTTTACGATGTCCATCAGCACGAGCTGCTGATGTAAAAGAAACACTGCATACATGGTTAAATACGTTTAAAGATGTTAATCTATCCTACTTATGTAAAACAATAACTGCAGATAACGGTTTAGAGTTTTCAGAGATATCTGATTTAGAAAATGAAACTTTGTCTATTTTTTTTGCTCGACCTTATTCTGCTTGGGAACGTGGATCGAACGAAAGGCATAATGGTTTACTTCGTAGATGTATACCGAAAGGAATGCCAATAAAAGCCGTTTCAGAAGAAACAATTCAACGAACACTTCAATGGTGCAATAATTTGCCACGCAAGCTTCTAAATTATAGAACCCCTTTGGATGTTTTTCTTGAAGAAGTTAATAAAATTGTAGATTTGGATACTGTTCAATTTCATATTGCAATTTAAGAGATTTATTATTTTTTTATTTGCTTTGTTAAACAATTATTGTAACTTTGCCAAACACTCTAAAGGGATTTAATCCTAGAAAATCTACCCAATTTACGATACTAAATGCATAAGTATAAAAAAATTTGTACCTCCTAAATATTTAATAGGATTGTGATTCACAAACCGCCCGGCCTCTGGCTCGTAATAATCCCTGAGCCAAACCAGGTTACCATCCTTATCAATCATCTCTCTCGGGATGCCGATTTGGTCGCAGTGGAAGTAGTGGGTTTGTTGGCTGCCTTCACATAGTCTTAAAAAAATTCTAATATGTAAACAATGCTAGAATTTTTCTACATATTGCGATATTACGCAAGTTATAGCTTGCACAAATTATTGTGCCAAATACCCTGTGTCATAATCTAAATCGTCAGTTTCCACAAACTCATCTAAGAAATTATATATTTCTTCTATATCTACTTGAATTGGTATATTTATTGCATGGAAATTTACATTAAATGCTTCAGACTCACATCCAAGATCTATTAGTTTAGTTAATATTTTATCTTTAAATTTCTGATTTTCATTAAAGAAAACAATCCGCAATGTACTATTTTTTTACTATGAATTATAGTTTTTATCATATAATAAGTAATTTTTCTTCCGTTTGTATTCCACTAACAATATCACCTAAAGAGATTTCTTTGCTATAAAAAAAGGAATATTATTTATTTTTAAGATAGCCTTCTTCGATCTCTTCTGCCCAAATGCTTTCCATAGATACTGGAGGATAACCATCAATTACTTCTAGATTTAAAAAAAGCTTTTTCATTTTAATCACCTTGATATGTACCCATATAAGACCATTGTATCCCAAAGTTTTTGTGTTTAGATAGAATAATTCAATTGCTATTCTATTAAATTCATAACTATATCTCATTAAAATACCCCTTTACTGGTTAGCCAGTAAAGGGGTAGATATCATAACCCTAAAGGGCTTTCTAAATTGTGGCGGAGAGGGTGGGATTCGAACCCACGGCCCCTTGCGGAGTCACTGGTTTTCAAGACCAGCTCCTTAAACCACTCGGACACCTCTCCATAACGGTACTATTATATCAGATTGGTCCAATAATAAGCAACAATCTAATATAAAGCAAGAAAAAAAGCTGGCTCATAGCCAGCTTTTTTTCCATAT
>BNJT01000087.1_pt1 | contig 16449 bp, 19 predicted proteins | sample 8540491 | NCBI WGS metagenome assembly BNJT01 (sample SAMD00202455, study PRJDB9452) | human saliva metagenome | host: Homo sapiens
CAGCCATCTTATTCGAACCACGAAGGTTCGGAGCTTACCCCTAACGAGCAACCCCGCTATCCTAGGATACTCACTCATTTGATGTCAACCCGAAGCGCATTGCCCTCGATCACGCTCTCGCGTTGTCCTCGCGGCGGAGTCGCTACCGGAAGGCCTGACCGAGGCGCAAGCCATCTGCAGCGGGCTGTGCTTTTGAGCAGGTTCACCCCTGAACGTCAAACCAGATCACCATGATCCAGGACACATCGATTTTTCCCGATAATTCCAGCACTTCCTCTCTCTCCGTCCAGGAAGCACTCACACATGCAGGAGGGCGTCCGGCACCACGACGAAGAGTGGTGCCGGACGCCCTCAGCTACACAGGACGAGAGCTCTTGGCCTCTACTCCTGCTCGGCAAACTTACACACCGCCTTGGCCACGGCGTCGGCGACCCGGGTGTCGAGGCGCCGGGGATGATGTACACGGGCTGATCTCGTCGTCGGCGATCAGCTGAGGCGATGCCGGTTGAGGCGGCCCGCAGCAGCTCGGTCGAGATGTCGGTGATGCCGGTGTCCAGCAGACCGCGGAAGAGACCGGGGAAGGCCAGGACGTTGTTGATCTGGTTGGGGAAATCCGAGCGGCCGGTCGCCACCACGGCGGCGTAATCGGCGGCGCCGATCGGATCGACCTCGGAGACCAGGTTCGCCATCGCGAAGACGACGGCGCCGTCGTTCATGACCTTCGAGATCCTCGGGCTTGAGCAGGTTGCCCGAGGAGACACCGATGAAGACGTCGGCGCCCTTGAGGCCCTCCTTGAGGATCCGGTCACCTGGCGCGGGTTGGTGTTCTCCGCAGGCCACTTGCGGTGCTCGTTCATGCCCTCGGTGTCCGCTGCGGACAGAGCCCGGTGCGCCCGTAGCCGACGATGTCGGTGGCGCCGTGAGCCATGAGCAGCTAGCGATGGCGTTGCCTGCCGCACCGACACCGGACGGGACGATGCGCACGTCCTCGATCTACCCACGATCTTCAGGGCATTGATGAGGGCGGCCAGGGGTCACGATGGCAGTGCCGTGCTGGTCGTCATGGAACACGGGAATGTCGAGCTCCTCGCGCGGGCGGTCTCGATGTCGAAGCACTTGGGTGCAGCGATGATCCTCCGGGTTGATGCCCCCGTAGGCTGGTGCGATGGCCTTGACGATGGAGATGATCTCTTCAGGGTCCTTGGTATGCAGGGCAACCGGCCGGGCGTCGACGTTGCCGAACTGCTTGAACAGGACGGCTTTGCCCTCCACATGACGGGCATGGCGGCAGAGGGACCGATGTCCCCATGCCCAGGACCGCGGTATGCCGTCGGTGACGACGGCAACGGTGTTCTTCTTGATGGTGAGCATCCGGGCGCGCTCGGGGTGGTCGTAAATGGCTTTGCAGACACGGGCCACCCAGGGGTGTGAACACGAGACCAGGTCACGACGGTTGTGGATCGGGTACTTGCCGGTCACCTCGATTTTGCCGCCGACGTGAGTCAGAAGGTGGAGTCGCCGACGTTGCGCACGACGACGCCGTCGATCTCCTCAAGCTTGGTGACGAGCTCATTGCGGTGCTGAGGTCTCGGGTGTCCGCAGTGAGGTTGACGGTGAGCTTGTCGCCGTCGGCGTCGGCCACGTCGACGCCGGTGACGATGGCGCCAGTCGCAGTGGCGGTGTCGACCAGACGGGCAACCGCCTTCTGTGAGGCGGGCACCTCGAGTACAGGGCGACGGTGCAACGTGGGACTGGGCTGAACCATGGGCACTCCTTGTGGGACAGGCGGGGCTTGAGATGAAGTGCTCTGAGCCTATCCCCACCGGCCGTCTCTAGCCAAATGACGGTCCCTATGCCGACCGGATGAGTGGACACCAATGCTCACTCGCAGGGCATTCCACCTCCTTGTTGGGAGGGTCTCACATGAAGAGGCATCCAGCCTCCCGTCTCCTCTGGAGCTCCCGACGAGAGGCCCGGCCCGTTCCCCTGGCGGCAGCCATGCGGAAACAGGCCGGGCGATATCAGCATCCCTCGGTGCGAGGGGACCGGTGGTGGCGGACGGCTCAGCTCGGTGCGTCAGAGCCTCTCAGCCCTGGACGCGCTCCACGACCAGCTCACGCACGCGCTTGGCGTCGGCCTCGCCGCGAGTCGCCTTCATGACGGCACCGACGATGGCACCGGCCGCTTGCACCTTCCGCCGCGGATCTTGTCGGCAACGTCCGGATTCGCCGCCAGGGCCTCATCCACGGCCTTCAGCAGGGCCGAATCATCGGAGACGACCTCCAGGCCGCGAGCGGCGGCCACGGCCTCAGGATCACCTCTCCGGCCAGAACCCCCTCAAGGACCTGGCGAGGCCAGCTTGTCGGTGTGAGACGCTCAGGTCGACCAGCGTCTGCAGCTCGGCGATCTGCTCGGGCGTGACCGGCAGGTCCTCCAAACCGGTCTCTTGCTCCTTGGCGGTGCGGGAGAGCTCGCCCATCCACCACTTGCGAGCGGCCTGGCCGGTGGTTCCCGCAGCCGCCGTGGCCTCGATGAGCTCGAGGCCCCCGGCGTTGACGACGTCGCGCATCTCGGTGTCGCTCAGGCCCCCACTCGGCCTTGAGGCGACGGCGTTTGGCTGCCGGCATCTCCGGCAGCCCTCGCGGATCCGCTCGACCCACTCGCGGCTGGGCGCCACCGGCACGAGGTCCGGTTCGAAGTAGCGGTAGTCGTCGGCGTCGGACCTGACACGGCCGGCGCGGGTGGTGCCGTCGGCCTGGCCGTGGCGCGTCTCCTGAAGAACCCTCTCCCCGGCGGCCAGGATGGCGGCCTGGCGCGCTGGATCTCGTAGCGGACGGCCTGCTCGATCCCGCGGAAGGTGTTGACGTTCTTGGTCTCGGTGCGAGTGCCCAGCGGCGCGTCGGGCGACTCGCGCAGGAAACGTTGACATCGGCGCGCACGTGCCGCGCTCCATGCGCGCTCGGAACCCCAGCGCTCGGAAGATGTCGCGCAGGCGCGCACGTGAGGCGGCCGCGACCTGCGGGGCGCTGGCGTGCCCTCGATGGGGCGAGTGAGCGATCTCCACCAGCGGCACGCCGGCGCGGTTGTAGTCCACCGTAGCTGGCGCCTCGATGCGGCCGTCGGCGCCTCCGATGTGGGTGTTCTTACCGGCGTCCTCCTCCATATGGGCCCGCTCGATCGGGATGGTGAAGAAGGCTCCGTCCTCCAGCTCGATCTCAAGGCGCCGTCGTGGGCGATGGGCTCAGTCGGACTGGGAGGTCTGGAAGTCCTGGCCGGGTCGGGTGAAGTAGTTCTTCCTACGGCGAAGCGGCAGGACTCGCGCGATCTGGCAGCCCAGGGCGAGCCGATGCGGATGGCGTACTCCACCTCGGGCGTTGACCACGGGCAGCGCACCGGGGAGTCCCACCGAGGTGGGGGTGCACCATCGTGTTGGGCTGGGCGCCGAGCACGTTGGGGGCGGCGTCGAGCATCTTGGTCGCGGTCCCCCAGCTCGACGTGCACCTCCAATCCCAGGACCGGGTCGTGGCGGCGAACGGCCTCGTCAAAGTCCATCAGCGTGTCACTCATCGTGTCTCCTCCAGCTCAGGCGCGAGACAGCACGGCGCTCCCCATGTCTCCTCCAGCGCGCCTCAGCACGGCTCCGGCCCGGTAGAGCCGGTCATCGGCGCGCTGCTGCAGCTGGATCTGGAAGCCCACCGGCAGCCCGTCGTCCTCAGGCCCGAGGGCAGGCTCATGCGGGCACCCCGGCGAGTTGGCCGGGATCGTGTGACATCCAGCTAGTACATTGCCAGTGGATCGTCCTTCTCCCGAAGCGGTAGGCCGTCTCACCGGGCGGTGGGCGAGACGAGGATGTCCCGCCTTGTCCCAGGCTGCAGGCGAAGTCGCGCTGCAGCAGGGTGCGCACCTTCTGGGCCGGAGCCGTAATAGGCGTCGCAGTAGCCGGCCGACAGCACGTGCGTGCAGGATGATGCGGCGCTGACCTCGTCGCAGAGCCCCGCCCGCGTGTGGCCGCCATGACGGTCTCGGCGGTGGCGGGCCCCGACGTCGGCTCGACCCGCAGGCCGTAGCGCATCCCGTCTGTCACCGGGCCGGGTTGGAGGAGGCCTCAGCCGGCATGATGAGGTAGTAGGCGTCCAGTGCGTACTCCAGGTGCGGTAGGGAGACGGTCTCCACACGTGCGCCCGCTGCCTCGAGCAGCTTCAGGCGGCGTGGAAGGAGGCGACGACGCCGTCGTGGTAGCCCTCGCCGCCGTCGAGCTCGGAGATGACGCCGACGCAGACCGTTCGAGGTCCCGCCCTCTGAGCGGCACGCACGACCGCCGCCATGCCTCGTGGCGCGTCCGGCAGCGAGGTCGAGTCCAGCGGGTCGTGGGAGGCGATGACGTCATGCAGGAGGCGGTGTCCAGCACCGTGCGAGCCATGGGGCCGGGCGTGTCCAGGAGGCCATGGCGATGACGCCGAAGCGGGAGACCGTGCCGTAGGTGGAAGCGACGCCGACTGTGCCGGTGACCGCCGCGGGCTGGCGGATCGAGCCGCCGGTATCGGTGCCGACGGCCACGGGGCCTCATAGGCACCGACGGCGGCCGCCGAGCCGCCCGAGCCCCCGGGGATGCGCCCGAGGTCCGGGGTTGGCTGTTCGTCCGAAGGCCAGAGTGCTCGGTGGAGCGCCCATGGCGAACCCATCGAGATTGGTCTTTGCGGAGTCGGGTGCGGGCGGCGCGCAGGGTTGCGCGAGGGTGGCGTCGTGAGGGCGGCACCCAGCCCTCGAGAATCCGCGAGGCGGCGTGTGGTGACCTGACCGCGGGTGACGATGAGGTCCTTGACGGCCACCGGCACACCGGTCAGCTCACTGGTCGCCTGCCCTCCCTTGCGGGCGGCGTCGGCGGCATCGGCCTGGCTCAGGGCGTGCCCGGCATCGACGTGGAGGAAGGCGCCCACGGCGCCGTCGACGGCGAATGCGGTCCAGGTGGGCCTGGGTGAGCTCGCGGGAGGAGACCTCCCGGGCCGCCAGGAGCTGCCGCCTGATCAGCGGCACTGCTTCTGATGGACCGGCCAGTCCGGTTGTGTCAGTACTGCTCATGAGGCGGAGTCCTCCCCGGGATCTGCGGCACGAGGACGCGGAGTCCTCGGAGGCTGGTGCTCGGACAGAAGCTCATCGACGATCAGTGTGAGGGCCGCGACGTCTCGCAACACGTTGGTCAGGGGCACGGGTGGGAGGTGGCCGGGAGGTCGGGCAAAGCTCACGCTGGTGACCCGGGCGAAGGAGGAGGCGACCGCGTCCAGCTCCCCGGCCAGCCGCGTCACCTCTTCCTCGCTCAGCGCCACCCGAGCCAGCGCCGCAGCCGTGCGACCTCATCAGTGGAGATAGCAGACGCCATGGTGTGAGTCTAGCGGGACCAGCCGAACTGCCGTCGCATCATGGCGACACGGACCCACAGCGGGGATCGGTACCCATGGACGATCCGGGACCGGAGGTGAGATAGATCTTCGAAACCCGGAATTACAGCGGAAGCGAAACCGAGGGCCGGATTCGTGCGATCTCACGGCACGTCATCCTCGAGGATGATTGACATCCCTCGTTTCACCGATGTCATGAGTGGGCACCAGGTTGCTGACGACCGCCGGGAACAGTGTTCCCGCGACGGACCGACAGCGGCCCAGTAGACCAGGCCTCCAGGACGCTGGACCTTCCGGAGGTCGGACAACTGGATTCGACGGCGCTCCGCACGGTGCGGGGCATTCGGTCGAGGGACGAGGACGCATGAGCAGCAACACTTCCCCTACTGGTGCTCAGCACCAGGGAGAAGCCTCATCGAGCAAGACCCTGTGCTCAGCACACCCTCACGGAGAACGCAGGTGTGCATCGTCGATCTCTGTCTTCCAGGCGGCTGCGAACGATACGACACCGCACGTACGCGCTACCAGCACTATCGTCGAGACGATATGAATAAGAACCTGGGCGGCACCGAGATCGAGGGCGGTCGACGCACCGGGAGCCGACAACGGGCTGCACGACCAGTCGAGTGGCTCAGGCACCGAGGCGACAAGCAGCGCCAGCTTCACTGATGGCGCCGATGATGCCGCTGCGGCCGCACCGGTTTCCCCGGTCGTCTCCGCCTTCGCGGCGCCCGCGCGCCCAGTGAGGACCCTACCTGAACGAGGCCCGGCGTCGTCGGCGTTGGCCGATCGGCGTCGCGGCCGCAGCGCTTCTTCTCCTGGGCGTCGTCGGTGCGGGGGGCTACGCCTATGCCGCGCACTACGACGGCCGGGCCGTACCGGGGACAACGGTGGCCGGCACCGACGTCTCCGGCCAGAACCGCGAAGAGGTGGTCGCCACCATCGAGAACCGCGCGAAGAATGCCAGAAGTCGATATCTCGGGGATGTCACTGCCAGCGCCTCCCTGGAAGATCTGGGAACAACCGTGGACGCCAAGGCCACAGCCAATGCTGTGATGGCGCGCGGCGACACGCTCGGGGAGAAGTTCCGTGCCCTGGTCTCCAAGGGGGAGATCCCGGTAGTCACCACTCATCAACAAGGCCTCGGTTGACAGCTATGCCGATTTCCCTGATCCCGGAGGACGCGCCAAGGCGCGTAACGCCACCGTCGTCCTCGGCGATGACGGCGTCACCTTTCTCCGCACATGAGCGCTTCAAGGGCGACGGCCTGGACGGACGCTGACGCAGGCCGCACAGAAGGCCGCCACGTCGCTGGACAAGTCATCGGTCTCCCTGACAATGACGAACGCCGACGAGGTCTCCGGACTCGACGCCCAGAAGGTCGCTCACGAGGCCAATAGCTGGGATCTCCCGGACGTGACCATCACTGGACGACGATTCGCACGGCGGAGGACACGGACAAGGCCTCATGGATCACAGTGACCAACTCCGCCGACTGCTTACCATCGCGGTGGACTCCACGAAGTCTCAGTGGGTCAGGCTCAGGCCGAGGCCGGTCGACCCGGTCACCGGTCAGCGCAATGTCAACGCCAGCGGGCAGGTGGTTTCCACGGGAGGCTACAGGACGGCAAGACCGTCGGTAACGCTGATGCGGTCACCACGTCGATCGTTCGATCCTCGGCAGCGACAAGGCCTACACCGGTTCTTTCGAGACGACGACGGTCAAGGCGGAGTGGAAGGATCGCACCATCGCCGACGGTGCGGAGAACCTCGCCAGCCAGGCTGCTCCGGGTGAAGTGGGTCGACCTCAACCTGTCGAGCAAGACGGTGACTGCCACGAGGGCGCAACCGTTGTGCACGGCCCGGTCTCCATCGTGGACGGTGCCGCCGAGACCCCGACGGTGACCGGTACTTACAAGGTCTACCTGCCGTACGCGTCCCAGACCATGCGTGGCGAGAACGCCGACGGATCGCCCTATGTCGCCGAGGACGTCCATGGGTGAGCTTACTTCCACAGCGCACGCCTTCCACGGCGCAGGGATGGCGTTCCGAGCTTCGGGTACTCCGGCTCCACGGCTGCGTCAACATGCCGGTTTCCGAGGCGCAGTGGATCTCACGGCTGGGTGGACACGAACACCGTGGTCCAGAGCCACTACTGAGCCAATCGGTCGATCGGCGCTGCCGGGGCGGGGCGCCTCCCTGAGCGCCCTGCTCGGTGAAACCTCAGGAGACCGCCTGCGGCCCATCCCCTCCAGGGCGAGACAAAAGCCGTCCTCGTCGAGGATCGGCAGTCCCAGCTCACGGGCCTTGACCTCCTGGCCCCGCCTTGTCTCCGACGACGACGAAACTCGTCTTCTTCGAGACGCTGCCCGATACCCTACCGCCCCTTGAGACGATGGCTTCCTTGGCACTGTCGGGTGAATCCCTCCAGGGGAGCCGGTGACGACGATGGTCAGCCCGTCAGGGTTCTTCTGGTACCTCCGTCCCCGGCTGATCGAGGTCTCTCGCGGGTGCGGTTACCGGCGGCCTCCCAGCGGCTAGAGAAGTCTCGCGGTGCGCAGTCGACGTCGCGCCACTGAGCCCCAAGAATCGCGATGGTGGGAGCCCACGCCGTCGACCTCGGCAAAGTCGCTCGGTGATCTCGGCATGGCACGAGCGTCCAGCGACCGGAACACGCGTGGCCGGGCCCGGGCCGCCGTCAGACCGACGTGCCGCACGGACAGGGCCACCAGAATGCGCCGCAGAGGTCGATTGCCTCACGAGCTGGGAAAGCATGGCCGGTCGCGTTCTTGCCCGGCATAATCGCCTTCTTGACCCGAGCCATCGGCGTCGTATGTCTGCTTGGTCCAGAAGAACCGGCTCAAGCGCCAATCACCGGTGGGGACCCCGCGGCGGGAGATGGACGCCACGAAGACCTCGCGCAGGTCGTCCTCGGTCCAGGTCGAACAAGGAGGCTTCCCCGGAGAAACCGGGGTCTGCCCGTCGATCCCGCCTCTTCAGCATTTCTCGACGGCCTCCACCCGCTGGGAGGCGTGGGGAGTCGAGTTCACCCGCCGACAGGCTGGAGCCGTCCGCGTTCCGTCTCCAGGCTCTGCCCCGCAGCGAGCGCGGCCAGTGCCTCCCGGCGTTCGGCGTCGGGCCGGGTGAGGCTCCGGCGGCGTCACCCAGTCCTTCGACATCGATCGCACCCGGGATGGGCGATCCGTCGGTCAGCTGGGCGGGACGGAACGGGTGTTGGGACAGCGCAGATCGACGTCGCCGTCCTTGGCCGGGGCCAGCTCGGTGTCGCAGGAGGGACAGTGCGTCGGCATGACGACCCGCTCGGTGCCGTCGCGCAGATCGGCGACCGCCTCAGAATCTCGGGGATGACGTCGCGGCCTTGCGCACGATGACCATCCCCGATGCGCACGCCCTTGCCGGGCCACCTCGGTGGCGTTGTGACGTGGCCCGGGCCGTCGAGCCGGCAACGAGGACCGGTTCCATCATGCCAAAGTAAGCGTCGGTGCGCTCACCTGGACGGCGATGTCAGCAGACGGGTGCGGACCTCCTGGCGGGTACTTGTGCCGTGGCCCAACGAGGCACCCGGAGGTGTGGCCCGGGCGGCGCTGGAGGAGTGGTCATCGAGCTGAAGACGATGCCGTCGATCTCGTGGATGAGGTGCCATGGCGATGAGTGGCGTGGCGCTCGATGTAGGCCTCGCGCTCGAGACGTCCGCTGACCAGCGGTGTTGTGAGACCGGCAGTCCCCAGCCGGCCAGGAGCTCGTGCCACTCGTGCTGTCGGGTGGGAGTTTCTCGAGCCGGAATGATCGCACCGACACCGTGCGGCGATCGTGCCAGCAACCGCGAGGCGGTGGTGATGGCCGGGTTCTTCTGGCGCAGTGAGCCCGCGGCGTCTGCGGGGGTTGGCGAAGACCTGCAGAAGCGGGGCGCCGTCGGCCTGTCGCTGCACGCTTTGCGGATGCGGCGCTCTCGTTGAAGACTCGAACCCTGGGTGGGAAGTAGACCTCGCCGCGCACCTCGAGCTGGCGAGGGTGGGCGTCGCCGCTCAGGATCAGGGACGGAGGCAATAGGTGCGCACGTTGCGGTGACGTCCTCGCCGGTGAGTTCCATCGCCGCGGGTCGCGCCAGGTGAAATCCCATCCGTAGGTCAGGGCCACGGCAAGCCCATCGATCTGACCTCGGCGGTCATAGCGAGCTCGTCGTCAACGACTCCGGTCTCGACGCGCACGCCATCGCCCACCCCTGGACCTCGAGAAGGGAGTCTGAGAGTAGCGCTCGTGGTGGGGGCGGGGCGAAGTCGGTGACGGCGCGACCGCCACGCTACGGGTCGGTGATCCGGCTCGGCGAGCGGGGTGGGCGGCCTCAATCCCTCCAGCTCGCGTGAAGAGCATCGTAGGCGGCGTCGGACGAAGGGCTCTCGGCGTCGACCGCGTTGTAGTAGGCGTCCGGGCGGCCCCGATGTCACGCGCCATTCGTTCGAAGCGTTCCCGAGAGCGGACGCGGAACAGCACTCAGGACCGCTGAGTCCTGCCGGCCGCGAGCCTGCGGAGAGCGCGACGAGCGGAACCGGGGGAGGTATCGGTGTCAGTCGCGGGCCATCTTTCCTCAACCGGGATCAAAACGGTTTCAGGCGTCCCAGGTAGAAGTCCCCGTGATGCAGCCATAAACCGTGAAAACTGCGGCATTCCGGGCTTTCCACACTCACAGACTGCCGCGAGGGAGCGAGGTTGTCCACACCCGGCGTTGTTAGCCGGTGACGGCATCGACTGACCAGTGATTCTGGACGGTGGTACCGCCGTAGATGTCTCCAAGCCTCCATCGCCCCGCTCGGGCGACCCTGTCTCCTGCCTGCGGTCGGCCGGAGCAGCGGCGGCGGGGCGACTCTCGTCGCCTTGTCCGGCCCGTGGCACTCGCGGTCTGGACGGACCCGACCTCGGCCTGGTGGTGGCCATTGGGAACGGCACCGTCCTGGGCAGAGGCGAGGTGCTGAGCGATCCTGGTCTGCGCCGCCACGCGCCTAGGCACGGCGGCGCGCGTCCTGGCGGGACTGCGGCTCAACGGGCACCACCGTTACTACTGGCGCCTGGGCCCGTGGCGTCCGCGCAGGGAGGTCGGGCTGAGCGAAGGCGCTACTGCGTCTTGGAGACGGTTCGAGCTGTGCGGACGCCCCTACCGACCTCGTGGTCCCCGGCGCCTGAGTCGGCCTCGTCATGATGGCCTGGTCGATGGTGGGCTCACTGGATCTGCGTCCTGGTGGCGGCCGGCTCCGCGGCGATAGCGATCACCACTGGAAGCCGTGGCGCCATGGGCATGGTCATGGTGGCACCGATGCTCGCCATGACGATCATGCGTCTGGTTCCATTCCTGCAACGACGTCGAGAGGCCGTACCAACCGCACCGACGGACCTCGATGGCGCGGTCGCCGACGTCGCAGACGATGCCGGCCGGGCTGGAGCCGTGGCCGTCCGGATCCCGCCATGATGCTGCTGGCCCTGGCCGCGCGCTATAGTATTCGGTCCGCAGGCGGCTCCGGGGATGATGCGGAGTCCGACGGCTCCAGCAACGGCATCGACCTCCGGCGGATCGCCGCCTGGACCTCCTGAGCCCCGACGACGGTACATCCTCTCCTCGCGCCGACTCGGAAAGCCTGGCTCTGGTCGGCAAGGACGCTGAGCACTCTGAGATGGTGGTGCGCTCAGCTCCTGGCCTCAGATGAGGTCCGGGTGACCGAGCTGAGACGATCTGCTGGACAGCCGATTCGATGGCCGCGCCGGTGAGCGCAACAGGAACTCGTGCGGAGTCAGTCTCACCTGGGGGCCGCGGGACTCGTCCTCATTGCGCTCAGATCCTCGATCTGCCCGGGCGATCGGGTTCCACCGCAGGCATCTGAACGTGTGCCCGCTCGGCCGAGCGCCGTCGAGCTCACCGGTCTGGTGTGGGACGCGGTCCGTCATCTGTGTCGGTCAGGATCACCTCGAGGGCCGACCCGTCGTTACTAACTCGACGGCGTTCCCCGATCTTGTCCGTCTCAGCGAGGTCATCGACGACCTCGACGACCACGAGCTGCGGGCGCGGTGGCAGGAACAGGTGCGCTCGCCAGCCCGTGGAGCATCGTCGCTGTCCGCAATACTCGGAGTGGGACCGCAGGGGCGGGTCGGTGTCGACTTGGTGGCGGACGCCCTCACGCCCTTCTGGCCGGGACCACGGGATCGGGAAAGTCTGAGCTGCTCATCCTGCGCTGGTGCAGCTGGCTCGAGTGCCGCCGGACCGCCTAACCATGGTCCTCGTCGATTACAGGAGGGCCGCCTTCGGGCCTCTTGCCGGTCTACACGCGACCGGGGTTCTGACCGACGGATCCGGCCGGTACTCAGCGGGCGCTGTCCTCATTGGAGACGGAGGTGCATCGGCGTGAGAAGATCCTAGCCGCGCACGGCGCCAAGGACGTCTCCTCGCTACCGCCGCGGGTCGTCATCCCCCACCTGGTGGTAGCGGTTGACGAGGTTCGCCACGTGGCCGGCGACGCACGCAGAGGTCCTGGAGCTCTGGTGCGCATCGCCGCCCAGGGACGCAAGCAGGGATCCACCTCATTTTGGCCACCCAGCGGCCCCAGGGCGCCCTCGCGATCCGTGCCAGCACTCCTTGCGGGTATGCCTGCGGGTACTCGACGCCGCAGACTCCAGAGACGTCTTGGGGCGACGGCGCCGTCCGACTCGGCCGCCATCCCGGTCGGGTCATGGTCAGCTGAGTCAGCGCAGCTGGTGGGGCCGATCAGTGGCTCTCGCGACGACGAGGACCCGTTTCGCACGACGCTCCAGGCCCCCTGGTGCCGGGTCACTGTGACGTCCGGGAGCTCGTGGATCTCATCTCGCGCCTCCGAGGGGCTGGCCTCGCCGTGGCGTCCGTGGGCGCCCGCCCTGCCCGCCGTCGTCGACGAGGGCAGAGGCGCTCGAGCTGGGACGGCATCGGTGCCCGCAGGGCCCCTCGCGGAGGCGGGGAACCTGGCCAGCTAGAGAGTCCGGGGACGACGGTCACGACGAACAGACTGCAGTCCGGCCAGGACGGATGGCTGACGAGGTTCTTCTCGCCCCTGACTGATCTCCCCATCAGCAGCGGCTGGGACTGTGGTACTGGCGGCTCACGCGTCCCCTGCTGGTACTCAGGGCACCGGGGATCGGGGCGTTCCACACTCGTGGTGTCAGCCGCAACGGCGGCACTGCTCTCAGGGCGAGGGTGCACTTGTGCGGACTCACTCCCCGGCGGGTGACAGCACCGGCGCGGCTCGTGGCCCCGCCTCGAGTGAAGAGCCTTCTGGCGCAGCCCAGGTGGGCACCGTTGTCGGCACAGAGGATCCGCGACGCCTGGCCCGATTGATGGGGGCTGGCGGCCGGCGGGGCCTGGAGGGGACCTGCTGTGCCTCGACAACGTCGACGCCCTCATCCCGGCCATCGATAAGGTCCTGGGCCCCGGGCAGTGCAATGCCCTGCTAGAGGCGGTTATCCGTGCCGCATCGGCGACGAACATGCCCTGCTGCTGACAGCCCCACTGGTCGCTTCCACCTGCCGGTGGGCCGGGTCCGTGGGACTGAGACTGGTCCTGGGCGCCGGCACCGGTACCGGCAGGCTGCACTCGCCGGTCTTCCACGGGTGGTCACAGGCGGTGTCCAGAGGCGGGGCGTCATCCTCGATGGGACGGCCACGACCAGCTGTCAGATCGTGCTCCGCGAAGGGCCCATGGCAATCGGCCCCGACCGGGATCGCGGCTCCACTCTCGCTCAGACCCTTGCCCACACGGATAACCTGGGAGAATGTCCCGGAGGGCACCTGGGCAGTGGGAGGAGATGCGGCCGCCCCCGTTGCACTACCGTCAGGCACCAGCGTCCTGGTCACGGGGCCGCCCGGTTCGGGGCGCTCCACGGCGTTGCGAGCGCTGGCTCAGGCGCTCGACTCGGGAGGTCTCGTCGTCGACGACCTGGACCTGGCCGATCAGACCACTGCCAGCGTCAGGTCGAGGCCGCGTTGGCGCGATCGGGAGGTGGTTCTGGCCTCGGCATCGACGGAAAGGTCGCCGCCACCTTCCGCGGCGCGATTTCCAACCCTGCGCGAGCGCGAAGCGCTCGTCGTGCTGTGGCCCGGCTTGCGGCATGCAGACCAGGCCGCTGGAATATCTCTGAAAGCGGTCACCGATCCAAGAGCGGTGACGCTTCCGGGACGCGGAGCGCTCGTCTACCGGGGAACCTGTCTGGCGATTCAGATCGTGCTGCCACGGCCGGCCCGGCGACATCCCTCTTGAACATCCTGTTTAACAGGAATTCTCAATGGTGGAAAAGTAGCGTTATCTCAACACTACAGTGCCCTGTGAGCATCACGACAGGGTATCAGCGCAGGTCTCACGACAGAAGTCTTGCCCGACGCCCCCACGTCATGTGAAAGTTGCTCTCGAAGTGGCCGCCGTCCTTACGAGCCGGACTGGCGATATGCCGCATGACCGATGACGCAGAGGGCCCTCATGGACTGGCGCAGCCAAGCCGCATGTCTCACCGTCGGCCGGAGCTCTTCTTCCCCGTGGAAACACCGGTCCCGCCATCGCTCAGATCGCCAAGGCAAAGAGGGTGTGCGGCCGCTGCGAGTTGGATACCTGCCTGAAGTGGGCACTGGAGAACGGCCAGGACGCCGGCGTCTGGGGAGGCATGAGCGAGGACGAGCGACGCTCCCTCAAGCGTCGTGCAGCTCGCGCTCTGCAGGTCGTCCTGAAAGTCGATTGTTTTCTTCACGCCACGGCGTTCGCACGTAATTGTGCGAACGCCGTTTCTGCTGATTCCGACATTTCCGAAAAGTTGGTGGCGATACATCAGAGCTCGTTCCAGGGCGGCCCTCTGGTTAAGACGAGCGTGAATGACGACGTCGGTTCCCCCTGTGTCGAGACTGCCAGTCAATACTTCCTCGCAGCTCCCCGCGCACCAGGGTGGCGACGATCCGTGATCCCCAGACCAGTCATGAGCGTATCCGGGGCACGCCGGAACCGTTGTCTATGACGCCCTGAACCTCGAGCCGGTCCTCCTCACGGCGGACCTTGACCGTGACTCGGCCGTCACGCCCGTCGGAGTCCGTGCTCGACGGCGTTGGTGACCAGCTCGGCCAGCACGGTGGCCAGTGCCTGGGCAGTGTCGGCGTCGACAACGCCGAGACGAGCCCTCCAACGAGGGTGCTGACCTGGCCGGTCGGCGAGGCCACGACTGCGGCCATGCGGAGGATGGATGAGAAGACGTCGTCGAAATCCACCCGCTCATTGACGTTGTGGCTCAGGGCGTCGTGGACGGTGGCGATCGTCGTTACCGTCGTTCCGGCCTCGGACGGGGCCTGGCGGGTCTCCTCGTTCGAGGCGCGGCGCGCCTGCATGCGCAGCAACGCCGAGACACGGTCTGAAGGTTGTTCTTGACGGTGGTGAACCTCGCGGATAGTGGCGTCTTTGTTGAGCGAGGACCTGCTCGCGTCGGCGTACCTCGGTGACGTCACGGACCAAGTGCCGCCCCTGAGCGATGCCGTCAGAGACAGGGGATGGATCGCACCGGAGGAACACTCCTCCGACCTCCACCTCAGTGAGCCAGGCCTGCCGCCCCGCGAGGACCACCGCCAGGGTCTCATCGGCGAGGTGCGGGCGGAATGATCGGTGACGGCCTCAGCCAGCTGGATGCCCTCCAGCTCACCCTCGATGCCAAGACGGTGAGCAGGGAGCGCCCATTGGGGCTGACGTAGACGATCCGCCATCCTCATCCAGGCGCAGGACGCCGTCGGCCACGCGAGGGTGCCATGGCGGATCGTGGTGCCCCACTCCCCTGGATGGAAGTCGCCCGCCGCAGTCATCCGGCACGGGACTTCGGCGATTTCCTCCATCTCCCGCTCGACGATGCGCCCGCGGATGACCCCCACCGAGGTCTCGCGGGTGACGACGGCGATCGGCGTGCCATGGACGACCGGGATGTACTCCTCCTGCACTGCAGCGGTCGGTCAGTAGGGTTCGGCGGCGTCCTGGATCTGGGCGGTGGACGGCGACTCCATGGCCATCGCCTCGCGCGAGCCGGCACCGCCGACCGATGACGTCTCAAGATGAACGGTGGTGCCGCCCGAGGGCCGGGTGCGGCTGCGATGAAACGTCCCGCGCGGGTGCGCCCACAGGACCAGGTCAGATGTGGACGGGTCCGCGATCAGCTACCAATCGGCCACGCAACTGGTGAATCGGTCGAGATCGGCCTCGGCGGGTCGACTGCGTCTCTGAGGCGCTGGGCGGAGTGTTAGGCACCTCTCAGGTTATCGGCGGTGAGCGAAACCGGCTCGTTGAGGCGGCATTTGCCAAGCATGACACACGGTCGGGCGGAGCTCACCTCCCGCCGCCGCGTCGCGAGGGCCTTCGGCCGGAGATGATGCGATGTGCTCCGACCCGGCAGGGCGTGGCAGGATCGCTGATGAGGAAAACCATCACCATCACCCTGTCCGCCGATCCCACCCGCACCGCCCAGATGCTCGCCGGTCCCGCTTACCAGGAGGGAGGATCGCGCGAGCCAGACTCGACGACGCCTCGGTCGACGTCGCCCAGCGCGGTCAGGTTTCGTCTCCACCATCTCCGGAAACTATCAACCCTCCAGCTGCCCTCGGTCGCCTCGAAGCTGGTGCGCTCCGCCGTATCCTTCAGCGTGGCCGAGGTCCTGGGGAGCGAGCCGGCGGACGACGGCTCACGTTCCGGCAGGCTACGACGTGACGATCAAGGGCGCCCCGGTCAGGTCGGTGCCACCTCCACCATGGCTCCGGCCACTGACAACGCTGAGAATGCCGAGAGCGCTGGGGACTCCGTTTTCGACACGCAGGCCACCGTGGTCTACCGTCGACGTCGACCTGAAGGTCACCCGTGCACTGGTGGGCAAGACCATTGAGAAAAGCCATGAGCATGGTGGACCGGGTCGTGGCGGACGAGGGCGCCGCGCCGCCGCCTGGCTCGCTGAGCACTGAGCACCTCCACCGTCGCATATCCGCTCGTCTGTGAGCCAGCAATACGTAACTG
>BNJT01002569.1_pt1 | contig 16379 bp, 14 predicted proteins | sample 8540491 | NCBI WGS metagenome assembly BNJT01 (sample SAMD00202455, study PRJDB9452) | human saliva metagenome | host: Homo sapiens
CTGTCTTGTGTTATCTGATCCCCCAATATGAGCACGATGTTTAGTTGCTCGCTTGTTACCACCATCTCCCATTCCGCCAGGTGTCTTTCTACATCACCGTCTGATTCTTCATCACCTTGATCTTTTTCCACGGACATCGTGGCTCCTTGGCGTTCGTTAAACACTTCCCATGGCAACACCTTGGCCTCCAGATGCTGCTCTCATCGTCCTTACGCACCAGCACCTATACCTTTAAAACACCCGGTTAAACCACGAATTATAAGGCGCAGTGGCCTGCAGATACACCCTACCAAGTTTGTTTCTTATCCATCAGATGCATCGATACCACCTCGTGGTAGCGAGCTTCAAGCATTTTACGCTGCTTAGCCTCAGCTTCCTTGAGCTCACACTCGAATGCGCCTTCTCCATCTGCAAAGACGTCTGAAGCGCAGCCATCTCTGCATGAAGCTGCTCCTCAGCAAACCACACTGACACTGCCCACATGCAACAATGCGTACGTCGAGCCAACCTACCACTACACGCAAAGTACTCATACTGCACGCTTCTATGATTACGAGGTTTGAAGGATTTAAGACTGCTATGGCAACGCCCACGCCAGGGTAGCGACTTAAAAAGTGATCATGCGTACAGTGATGCTCGCCATTCTGGAAAGTCCGCAGCATGGCTTGCGTCTCATGAAACAACTCAGCAGATACATTAGGTTCGTGCGCTCTGAGGCACTGCATGCCATTAAAGTGTAATAGGGGCTTGCAGCATTTGAGGAATATAGCGCAGCGAGATCAGCTGATCCACACTTTTTCGTCAGCAGTATTATTAAAACTCTGAGCTTTTAGCTCTTTATACGGTTCCCGGATAGAGATATTTCCATCGGCATAAGGTGCAAAACCCACCACACCAATGATGCTCATACCGGGTCAATCTTAACCGTAGGTACCTCGTCATCATTATCGGTAGCACAAACATCAACATAGGCCCTCTTGCCAACTTTCAGGATGTGCATTTTTGTTGTATATTATGCGTATTTGACAACAGACCTGGCGACTCTAGCATAGCGTTATGACTTGATACAGTAAACTACTCCAACAAAAATGCCTAATAATGCAAAGACGATAGATCTTTATAAGCTCATCCGCCAAAGCTTTGATAAGGCTTACCCTAGACATCGTAGAAGTAAGTAAGAATGCTCGGTCGTTGTAATGAAAAGCTGCAATATCAAGCCTAGATCTATTATACTCCAAAAAGCAAAGAACTAGCTAAATGCTAGTTTCAGTATTCAAAGCCAACCCATCCCCCAGACGTCGCCACCAAGACCGCCCAGACTACGGAAGTGATACCACCACATTGCACTCCTGGCTAACGATCTTGGCGAGACGACACCCTGCTATGGATTACATTTAGCATCCACAGTTTTTTCGTAGCTTACCTCTGCGCGCCACTCTTCAAGGTTCCAGGTGGAAAAAGGTTTCAGAAATGCCCATTCCTGGTGACAAATATACTGATTGCGCATACTCCCAATATTTGCCTTAATGCCGCGTCCCTTATCTCCATACTTTTCGTATAGCTCTTCCCAACCAACAACTCCAACAAGATAGCTATAGTTGCTTGTCAGGATGTTGATTGAACGTCCCACCAATGTGGGACTGACAGCTAGAACCCATCCTTTCCCTTTCTCATCTTCTACCCATTTGGCCGAGTCAATCAAACTCCAGATTCCGTATGGATCAGCCACAACCGGATACTGCACACCTTGCTGCTTATGATCGACCTTCTGCACCAGCGCACCATCACGGATCTCATAGCTGGTTGGAATCTCTTTGCCATTTGCGTCTTTGGCCCAGGCTTCAGCAAATACGCTAGGAACTTATTGTTCTTGTCCACAATGATGATCGGATCAACGGTGGGGTTGGCTGTGGCAGCTCCCTGCTCCTGCCGAGCGACCGCTTCGGATGCCTTAGCTTTTTCAGCATCCTCAGCAGAAAGCGGGTATTCAGACGCCTTCATAACTTTTGCACCATCCGGCAGCTTAAGCTGATGAATGTATTCTGTGTCAGCTTCAGCTGATTTGATCACCGTGCTGATACGGACACCGTCTTTAGTTGCTTGGACAGTTTTGCCAACATTATCTCCTTCGTATACTACCGATCCGTCGGCCGCGAGCTGACCGGTTTGTTGCTTATCCTCGCCAATGCCAATAGTGATAGATTCGTTTGCATCAGCGCCTGATTTCTTGGTTACAACAACTCCTTCAGATGCATGCTGAGGAATCTTGATAGTTGCATCATCAAGCTTGGCTTCAAAGCGTGAACCGGCCTTGATGCTGGCAACTTCCGTATCAGAGCCAGGCTCACCTGCTGATGCTTTATCAACAGCTATTGCCATTTCTTCAACATTGCCCTGTGCAGTTTGAGCGCCTGCTTGCGTGGGGAAAATTAGTCCCATACAAAGAGCACCACCTATCACAATACTACTTACAGCTCTACGTACTGAATGCGTCATATGCCGCCTCCTTGGGTTGGTGTGATGATGTACAAGCTTCACTGTCGCATGGCGGAAAGTACCTGCGCAAGAGGGTAATTAGGGACACAAATAAGCTCTAGACGAAGAGAACATGGTAATGCTATTGTTGCTAAGTTGTCCACACAATGGCTTCACATATGCTATCTTGAAAAATGCGTTAATCCCGAAAAGAAGCCCATTCAGACATGCAGCATGTTTCACGATTCTGTTGATTTGACACAAAACTCGCAGCAGGAAATGGTGACACATACCCGTGATATGAATAATATTTGAGGCTCTAGTTCTTGAAAATTACTAAAGATACCAGAGTGATGCTTGAGATGCGTATGTGATATCCATCGCAGAGCGACAGCTCTAAGCACATTAGGGTCGCTGCATATCTGCTAATAAAATATAGCCCCCCGCCCCCCAACGCGCCGAATTAAAAATCAAAACTTGCAACTTTCTAGTAAGGCGTTTTTCGATCTAACGGAACTAGGCAAATCATGGAGTAGCGATGCAAAACTAATCCAATCTCCATGCACACAACTCTACCGACAGCACCTAATAAAGTAGAGTAGATAACTTTGCACCAGCTTCTGACGTGCCACCCACGGATCCGCGGCAAAATTTTTCAACATTTTTACCCTAAGCTATCTACAATATTCTCTACTTTTTTGATTGTCAGTTTTAGCCTCTTATGTTTTCACGCACCTGCGTGGTTTTGGCGAACACCAACTATAATGGTAAAGGCTTCTTGGATCACCTATACTTCAAAGTATTAGCGATATTAGATACATACCTACCGCCTCTTGAATATCGACTTCCACCATACCCTATAAACTATCCTGGAGCGGATAGCGAATACATAAGTACCGAAAAATAAGTATCAAAATTACACACCGATCTCGGTAGATACCTTGGTTTTCGAATACTATGTCGGCTCCGATTAGCTTCTTATTCATAAAATTAATAAAGGTAAGATTACTCTCGCCATGATACGCACAGGAAGTTACGCAGACTTGTTTTGATATACTGCAACAACCATGGCAGCTCTAGTTAACTCACGTGAAATCACAATAGCTCCGTCCCTTGGCACGATAGTAAACAAGAGTCTCTCTGGAGTGAGATAAGTGGCGGCGGGCACATTTCAAGTATCGCAGACGCAACATCTAAGCTTCATACCAAAAGAGCCGACAAAAGTAATCACTATCATTAAGTCCGATGTAGCTTTTCCGGAAAGTCATTGTCCAGCAAAAAATACTTCACTAGTTGAATATGACTTGCAATATCACTGAACAGCCACGCATGGGACCCTCCTGGATAATAGGCGCAGTCGGATTGTGTATTTCTATGCGCCAGCATTTGATGAGATTGATGAATTGTTTCAGATTCTTTTTCGCCTGAGGCAAAAAAGGCAGGATTGTCAAAGGTTGCATTAACCTTTAGCATATTGGCCTGCGACATAGCGCGACGAAATGATTTTTTTGTTGTTCTTTGCAGATCGGCGACAAAAAGCTGACACTCCTCTTTTGACACACCATTTTCCTGCATCATTTTTGCCATAAGCTTGGCAATGAATGTGGTATCTTTTAACAAAGACATCAGATATACCATGGCAATAATCACCCGACTACCCTTAATCGGTTGATGAGCGGCCCCGTCCACAATGACTTTATCCACCAAATCAGCATGTTTTTCTAGCAGCGTCAGAATGAGACTACCACCCAGAGAAAGTCCGACAAGGTGCGGTTTCCCGTGCGCCTTATCCCTGATAATACCGGCAATTTCTTCCGTTACATCATCAAAATCTGTCCACTCTATATTACGACTGTTTCCGTGCCCCGGAAGATCTATAATAACGCAGTGAAAATCGTTTTTAAGTGCAGCGGTGTGATACCGCCACATTTTACTGCTTGATCCTGACGCATGTAAAAAGACGACGCTTTTCTTATTTTCTTGCCCACTTTCTTCAATGAATAATTGCGCCATCGTCTATCATCCCCTTGCCGGTTTATGGGATTGCAATATTTCTTCTTAGCATACCAAAGACCGGAAAATCCAGCGCAAACATATGAAAGGTCCCGTTAAATAACTTTGGTTGGTTCCTCTCTTGTCCATCCACCCTCAGCAAAGGGCGTCGAGCTGTTTCGCGAGGATATGAACACCATCTATCAGTAACCGCTAAGCTGTCTGGTGTGACGTAGTTTCATTGAAAAATGTCTACACGGCGACCTGCTAAAATAACTCTTGTCTATATGTCCGACACACTGTTGAGTAGCTTACATTCGTCGGAAAATAGGCCGTTCCTAAAGTAAGATAAAATGATGGACAATCAAATTGGGAATATCACGCATGCAGTAGCTCAGTGGAGTCAGCAGCACTGGCGAGGGTTAATTGTAGTGATTATCATGGGACTGTGGCTCAATAATACGAGTCTCTTTGCGCCGACGCAGCACCCACGGATACTCGCTCACCGAGGCCTAGCGCAGACATTTGACTATAGCAAGGTTGGTAATGACACTAACACTTCAGCCATTATAGATAAACCCGAACACCCCTATCTTGAGAATACAATCGCGTCTATGCGCGCCGCCTTCGATCATGGTGCGGATGTAGTGGAGCTTGACCTCAAACTCACGAAAGATCATCAACTAGCGGTCTTCCATGATTCAACACTGGAATACCGCACAGAGGCCAAGGGCGAGATTGGCAATTACACTATGGCTGAGCTCAAGCAGCTCGACATTGGTTATGGCTACACGGCGGATGGTGGCAAAACCTTTCCATTCCGTTGTAAAGGGGTGGGTTTGATGCCCACGTTAGATGAGGTGCTGGCAGCCTTTCCACACAAGGATCTTCTTTTACATGTTAAGGACGGCAACCACCAGACATACGAAGTGCTGTGGGGAAAGCTCCAGGCAATGAACCCTGAACGCTTCAAACAAATAACAGTCTACGGTAGTGACGATGGCATTGCCTGGCTGCGCCAACAAAGCGCTACGCTGCGTCTCTGTTCCAAGACAATGATGAAAGCCGGTTTGCTGCGTTACTTGGCGGTTGGCTGGACAGGTTATGTGCCGCACGAGCTGCACAATATGGAGCTGCACATTCCGCGGCGCTATGCACCACTACTATGGGGCTGGCCAGGTAAGTTTGTTGACCGGATGGCGGCAGTAAACACGCGAGTAATGTTGGTCGAAGGCGATGGACAGTGGTCAGCTGGGTTTGATACAGCGGAGAGCGTGACGCAGATACCGCCACAGTTTGGCGGGTATGTCTGGACGAACCGGGTTGACCGTGTACAGCCAGTACTGCTGCATTGAGAAGATAACAGGCTCTTCGCAATTGAGGATGTAGTCGGAGCTGATGCGTCATTCCCGGTGTAGGGGTCAAGGTCTCCCGAGGATGGAAGTTCTGGCGCTGTCGAGCTGGGAGACCTCAACGTGCCTGACGTTACCTTCGCTTGCCCTGGCCTGACCACGTTTTGTCGGCTTGATGAGCTTGGTCTTGAGGTCACGGAGCAGCGGCTCGACGACGTCACTGCGATCGGCGTGGATGAGCACATGTGGAGACACACCAGGCACAGGCGTTCAAGACCGCTACGACCGAAGGACTCCCTGGCGCGGTCGTGGTGATGGACCCCTTCCACGTCGTTCACCTTGGAGGCTATGCTCTGGATCAGTGCCGACGCCGTGTTCAGCAAGATTTCCACGGGCACCGGGGCTGCGAAGACGATCCTCTCTACCGGGCTCGGCGGCTCCTGCGCACCAGCGCAGATCTCTTCACCGAGAAGCAGCAGGACCGGCTCAAGGCGCTGTTCGCCGTCGATACCCACGTCGAGGTTGAGGTGACATGGTCGATCTACCAACGGATGATCGCGGCCTACCGGTACGCCGATCGCCGCCAGGGACGCGCATTGATGGTCAAGCTGATCAACTCGATCAGCAGCGGAGTTCCCAAGTTGCTGACCGAGATCATCACCCTGGGCAGGACACTCAAGAATCAGTCCGTCGATGTGCTGGACTCCTTGGACGGGCCCCGGCACATCCAACGGACCGACCGAGACGATCAACGGTTGCCTCGAGCACCTATGCGGCTCAGCACTCCGATTACGAAACCTCACCAACTACATCGCCAGATCACTGCTCAAAACTGACGGATTCAGACCCCAACTGCACCCTCAACTGTGAAGAGCGGGGGAAGCGCTTGTCCCAACTAGACGGAATGGTGCGGTGAAACTGTGCGGGTCATCCTACCCGCGGTGTCAGCTTCGCCAAACCATGCACCGCTGCAAGCCGCGCAGCTGCATCCTCCAGCGCCTTGGACGGTGGCGCCTGCTCACCTGGAAACGGGGTGACGACAAGATTCCCGTGCTCCATTTCCCAGACGCCGGTGATCCGGCCCCCCTTGGGTCAGGACGGGAGCGATCCAACCCGCAGCCTTGCTCACCCGCGAGCGATGCTTGCTCGCCAGCATGTGAATGTCCTTAGTCCCAGGACCAAGGACGAACTGGTCGAACGCTCCTAGGAGGTGGGTAGCGCGGCTGGGCTGGGTGGCCGCGAGCTCGTCCTCATGCTCGGCGAGCAGATATCGTGTCTCATCCTTCACCCGCACTTCGACGATTTGTTCGCCAAGACTAGCGAACCAGCCCTTAAGCGTTGACTTCTTGTTGCTGTTGCGCGAAAGCCACGCGTCAAAGGTTTCAGGGGTCGCTGGGCCATAGACGGAGAGGTATCGCTTAATGACCGCTGGTGCTGCCTCCACAGGATCAGGTAACCCATTCCAGTTCTTCAGAAAACTGGCAGGGTTAGTAAATGTCACCTTCGAAGAACGGCTCGGGCCATAGCACAAGGCACCTGCCATGCGAGAGGCTTGAGCAGAGCACCCCACCCGGAGCGCAGTTGTTCTTCCATCCCCTTGAACCGTTTGTCCCGAACCAGTTCACTCACTAGCTCATCGCGAGAAAGTACCTGACCGTCAAGGAGGTCAGCGACAAACTCCGTCAGTTGCTCGACCTCCTCTGGCGTAGCGCCGAAGTGCCGTGACCAGGTGGGCTTGGTCCACGTACGAGCGCTAGCTAGCAGCGATAGGTACTCCGCTACGTCCGCAGACCGGATCGCGTGCAGGGTTCCGCGCATCGCCCAAGTCTTGACAAGCGAGCGGTCGGAGTACGCACGTTTTACCCCTTCAGGTAGCGGGTTGCGTTGCCGCAAGGCGATAGCGGTCTCAGCAGCGGAAGCCACCTGTGCCTGCGTACCGCAGAGTCGTCCGACGATCTCAACAGGATCTGCGTCTGTTAATGGTTCCAGGTACTGCCTGTGCAGCCGCCATGCGAGCACCTGTTCGGCGGAAACCTCGATCAACGTCGTCTCCTTTCGTCGTTACCGTCAAATTCTAAGCCTCTTCGGAGTCTCGATTGGGTACACCGGGTAGCACCTCACGCAACCAGCTGCTGCGTGCCCACTGAGCTTTCCACTTCCGCGAGTATCCCACCGACACTTCCTCGGAGCGGACGCCGCGACAGAGAGCCTTCTCCTTCGTGAAAATGCCCACAGGGCGAAAGGTGTAGTCCTATAAGACGAACGACGGTACGATGACCACCGGCCCGGTTGCCGTCTGCTACGTCGAGTATGATGCCAGGGCACCACCACCAGCGCTCGGCACACATCCACCAACTTCTGGCAGTGGGCTTCGCCCTACAACTGCACCTCATCGTTCGATGTCGTCCACAACTCGTGGTTGCCCAGCACCCAGATCACCTTTATGAATCGAGTAGACAGTAAAGCAAAGGACTTTTCAACCTGGGAGAAAGTCCTCAGCGACGATTAACCAATCATCCTCCATCGTCGGCTTCATGCTCTCCAGAAATTGCTGGTTCTCCGGGTAAGTGACATGCAGGTCGCTTACGGCGAGAAGTCTCCGAGATGAGAGTACTTGATATAGTCTACATCTCTATATCGACTCTGTGCGAGCTTGTCTAAAAGGCCTCATCCACTGCCTGGACAACTGCGCGCCACCGTCACAAGGATAAAGACGCTACATGTACGCGGCTCAGCATTCCGATTCCGAAACCTCACCAACTGCATCTTCAGCCCCCGACCCCCTCAGCTGTGAAGAGCCAGATAACAAGTAAGCTGTCAACATAAAGACTTAGCACTTACCATATCGCGCACTATAAAAATTTGAAATAAGGGAATAAACTACGGCTAAAGTAACTACTACCGATCGAGATAAGTCTGCCTGCCGCTTTACTGTAAACCATTTTAATTGTGCCTAGATGAAGGCTAACCCTTCACCTAGCGCTAGTGCGACCGTCGCCCATGACATATTCAACTTTATGAAATCACGCCGACCTCAGTTTTCGCTAACGTATTTGCCACATAGGTGGCGGAAAGTGCTTTGAGCCGTTGGTGCTTAGTCGTGCTATCAAAATGGTAGTGCTGTTATTGCTATATCTTACGTAACGATACATAAAAAGGAGTCCCATGCCCATCCACAATCCAACCGATTATCCCGCCATCATCGCGCGCCTCAAAGCCAAGCTTTCTGAAAAAGGCGTGGTGATGGGGCCGACGCTTAACGAAGCGGAAATCGAAGCGTTCGAAATCGCTTGCAATACGCGCCTGCCGGAGGCTTACCGGCTTTTTCTTCAGCAGGTGGGCGATGGCTGCGATGATACTGTGCTACCTAACGGTATACGCATTTATGGCCTTAAGCGGCTCGCCGATACCGCCGTGAAGGATCTCTCCCACACTGTCACGATCAATGACTACTGGTTGTGGGAGGCAGAAGAGGACGAAGCGCTGCTGACGGACGAGGCTTTTGATGAGCGGCTAGGCAATCAGGGCGTGCTCTTACTGGACCAAGGCTGCGGCGATACTTACCAGCTCATCACGGCAGGTAAATGGGCCGGCGAAGTATGGAACTTCTGCGATGTAGGCGCGGGCCCCTGCTGTGAGCGCCAGGACTTCCTAGGCTGGCTGGAGCTATGGGTAGATAGTGACTTTGATGCGGACTTCTTTAAAGATTATAAGTAAGTAGCCTTCTTACGCTATTGAACATATCATAGATAAATTTATACACACGGCATTATCTTAACCTTTAGTACGCGCACCATTTTCCGCCGATACACCCTCCCCTCAGCTTGGAAGTCTCAAAAGTTTATTAACAGCGTAGTCAAGCTCATCGTCTATTCTGATGAAATAGTTCTTGTCAATATATACCGCATCGCTAAAATAGCAAGATCCAAAGGAGTCAGTAATATCGTAACTTCCCGTCATGAGATTTCTACTTACGGCTATTTCTAGTACTACTTCATCATTTTCAGTGCTCACCACACGATGCCCAGAGAGCAACAGGCTCAACACGAGCCTAGTCTTATCCTTCCTGACAAATATATCTACGTCAGTTTTTACGATATCGTCTTCACTAGCTTTCCGATCTTTTAGCTTGATAACCTCAGAGATTAATTCAAGTTCGTTCACTTTAGCCTTCTCAAGAATAGTGCGGCGCAACAATCCCAATCCTCACCACTAAAGTATCATTTTCTCTATCGCGTTGTCCTTATCACCATTTCTTTTCCCATTTCGTTGGTTCCCTGTTCAGATGGGCAGACCGGCATGTTGCTCTCCCACCTCTGGCCGATGTGAACACTAACCAGGTGCCACTCAAGGAGGTTGCAATGGACGTCGTTAAGCTGCCTTATGCCTGTGGGGTGCCGCAGGAAAAGTTGATACGGCTGGCGCACATGTTTCCGGATTGACTGCAGGCACTCCCGCACGGTGGCATAGCCCACATACCCCTCGCCAAAAAATGTCCTAGCGGTGCGTCGCACCAGTCCATCACCCCTCACAGCACTACCGCTACGTACCCCCATCTGGTTACAGTAATTTTTTCATGCTTGACGTGTTAACAAACGTACTTGGTTAGTCGATACTAATGGTGGAATGCAAAGTACACGTGTTCCTCGGCCTTGCTGGGCATGAGTGGTTGTAGCGGTTTGTCCACGATGCCCAGCAAGGTTATATGTTTTTCCTTCCCTCTCCCCTGCTGGCCACCGCTGTAAGCGCCGCGTTGAGGATGCTGAGCGCACGCTTCTCGGTCATGCGGCGAGGGTTTTCAGCGGCACGCGCCACAGCTATCCCATCGGCGACGGCGAGGAGATGAGCCGCATCGTCTGCATGTAAGCCCTTGTTGGGGTGGGCTTCGAGCATCAAGTGCAGGAGCATTTTTTCAACATAGTCCCAGTTTGCGCTGTGTTCTTCGCGGAGTTTTTCGTCCACACATGCGCGGGCGGCAAAGGCCGTCCAGATGACGGCACCTTCGCGGGCACGGTCGTCGGTAGCAGCTATGGCGTAGAGGAATGCGCGGAGGCGTTCTTCGGCTGTAGGCAGTTTGTCTAGGGTCTTTTCCATGCTCGCCGTGAACTGTCGGTTGAGTTCACGCATGGCTGCGACAAGTAGTTCGTCTTTTGTGCGGAAGTGATGTTGGACGGCCCCAACGGATACCCCGGCTTCAGCGGCAACTTTGCGCACTGTTGTTTCTTCGGGGCCGCGGGTGGCAATCAGTTTAATGACGGCCTCAAGTATCGCATCGCTTCCCATACGTTCGTATGGTACCATCGCCTTCATGAACAATACGATCGTATTGGAGTCTTCGCAACCGTCACCAGGCCCCTCACCTCGCATTGCGACTCTCGACATCGTCCGAGGCGTAGCCATCCTGGGCACGTTATGGACCAACATGTGGCTCTTTACCAACATCAACGGCCTATTCGGTGCGCTCAACTCCACAACACCCCAACCCCTCGCAGAACGCATGATTGTCGCGCTCAGCCAAGGAAAGTTCCTAGCACTGCTATCCCTTATTTTCGGCGTGGGTCTTGCACTCCAGCTGGGTTCTGCACGCCGCCGCAACCAACGCTGGCCGGGAGCCTATATCCGCCGCATGCTGTTGCTGCTTCTCGACGGCGCGATTAACTTCCTGCTCATCGCCGAGTTTGACGTCCTCATGGGTTACGCAATTACCGGCCTGATCGTCTCCTACCTGGTACTTACTAAGCCAAGAACACAACGAATAGCGATCATCGCTCTGGGCACTATCCATGTTGCGCTTCTCAGCCTGATCGCCTGGGCGGCTGAGTTCTATTCAGGCGGTACAGGCGATATACCGACTTCCGCTCACGTGAACACCCCATACGCTCATGGCAGCTTTCTGGATCTTGTGATGTTTCGCCTGAATAACGCAGGACTATTTCGTTCTGAAAGCATCCTTATTGCCGCGCTCACCATCGCAATGTTTCTGTTGGGTGTGCGGCTGTACGAAGCAGGAGTGTTCAATCTGGAAGCCACGAGCTTAAGGAAAAAACTTCTGCTCATTGGTGCCGTCGCGCTGCCGATTGATCTCGCTTTAGGAATCGCAGGAAACACAGGATTGGTGCTGCTGGAACGCTATGTTGTGGCACCTTTCACGGCGATGGGACTTCTTGCCCTCATTATTGAGGCATGCCAACGTCTTGGAACTACTAACCTAGCTGGACAGCTTTTGCAGAACGTGGGTCGCACCGCGTTGTCATGTTATCTCTTGCAAAATTTACTGGGCGGAATATTTTTCTACGGTTGGGGTTTCGGGTTAGTTAATCACGTGCAGTCGTGGCGTATTCCGGCAACTATGCTCGGATACATTGTTATTGCCGCGGCCGTCGTTATGTTTGCCAATCTGTGGTTGCGTCGTTTTTCCACCGGTCCGGTGGAGTGGCTATGGAAGAAGATGGCGCAGTTATAAGCTGGTATGCATGTGGATTTCCCCTTCTCTATCACTAACTGGCCAGCTTGTGCGTCTGGAACCACTGTCCCTGGACCACACTGACGCGCTTATCGACGCCGTGCATGATGGCAACCTGCACACCTCCTGGTGGACCTCCACCCCCGGCCCGGACACCATGGCTGATGACATTCGCGCCAAACTCGCCCTAAGGGACTCGGGCGCGATGGTGCCTTTCGCATGTATCCGCAGATCCAACGAGGAAATGTTGGGAGTGACCACGTTTTACGACCTCTCCCCTGCTATTCCCCGCCTAGAAATTGGATATACCTGGACCCGCGCGAGTGCACAAGGCACCGGCACAAACCCCGATTCCAAGTTGCAGCTGCTCACCTACGCATTCGAGGAACTAGGCTGCCAGTGTGTCGGCATCCGCACAAAGTGGTCGAACCAACAATCACGCACGGCGATAGAGCGTCTGGGGTTCAAACGTGACGGCGTCCTGCGCGCGCATACTCGCTTGCGCAATGGCGCGCTTGACGACGCCGTGCTGTACTCCGCGCTGCCCACCGAATGGCCCGCCATCAAAGCCAGGTTGGAAACGCGCGTAGAGCGGCACGTTAGTAACGCCCACTAACGGTTTTTTTCCGCGGCCGATACTTTTTGGTACGTAGTTCCACATAACCCGGCACATCACCAGAAATGTAGCGTTGCCATACCTGCTGATACAGCTGCGCGATTGGCATAAGCAAAGGACTTCCAGGAAGCACCGGCCGCACCTTCACGTCTTGCCAAAGCAGGTAGTGGCGGGCCTTCCATTCTTCTACTGGGCGATCCTTCTTTCTACCTTCAAGCCAGGCACCAGGTAGGAACCAACTGCGGCCCGCACGCGCACGATGACCTTCCACAATCAACCCACGGTCTGCCAGCTCGGCAACTGCTGCCCGGTGACTGCCCGCATCCCAGTTGTTCCACCTGCGGATGTCTGCGTCAGTCGGGTACATCAAACCCAACATCTGCAGGTAATAGCGCGCGGCATCATAGCTGACATTCAACTGGGTGGCAGCATGGTGTACTACCTCAGGGGCGGAAACCGCAGGGTCCCAGGGACATCCTTCCACATCATGCACAATGCTCAGATCCGCAATGTAGGCATCCAGATAGCCGTCCATCAAAAGCCTGATTGCCTGAAAAACGGGGCGTTTATGTCCAGTAAAACCGGGATCAGTGAAACTACTGCCAAAAGGAACAGCGGCAAGATACTCAGAATTTCAAGTTTTTCTCTGCGGATTCACGCAGCCACGTGAGTTTATGGGCAACAAATGGCCTTCCCGGATCGTTGAGTTCTAGATTCTGCGCTAGGTGCAAGTAGGCCGCGAGGCAGTCACAATAATTAGAGGCAAAGCTACTATCATCCAACTTTGTTCTACTAAAAAGTGTTTCGTATCGTGGAACATACCATAGAGGTTCTGATAATAAATGAGAGTCAACGAGAACTTTATAGTAGGTATCAGCTGTAATGTGTATGCCAGGTTCCCCTAACCTTTCGTGCCAGTAAGAGATAATAGCATTCAAATCAGGGCCGTGGTCAATATAAGATACTGGGTTACCTGGTGGCACAGCCTGCGCTAGCAACTGAAGGAAGCCCGATATATTCGGACTATCATGTTGATCGTCAGAAAAGTGATCTAGATACCTATCCTCCAGAAAGCTATAATGAAGCTGCGTAACTTTTTCTTCGGCAGTTGTGAATTTGTATCTGCTTGAAAATTTATCGTTTTCATCTTTCTTCATGCCGCCAAAAAAATAGCGAATACTAGCGGAAGGGAGAGTTGTTCCATAGGAAATTGTGTTTACTGCATTATCGCCAAGAACCCTCTCTGGTGCAGCAGCAAGTGCGTCGAGACATGCGAGTATATCCTCAGCTTTCATAGGAACATGCTTCTGATGAGTTACTGTATATTCGCCGACCTTTTCCCTATCGTCCGGCATAAGAATAAAGCGACTTATACAACATTCGTCCACGCCCCAATCGTATTCAGATTCGATTGCAAGACAGCCGTCAATAACAGATCCGACAGGAAAAATATCTGCAGCCTCGTCAATTCTTTTGAAAGTTCCAATTTTCACTAATGCGCACCGCCATCCATTCCCAAAAATGCCAAGCATAGTTGCAGTACGGAAAAAGTCTACCAGATCGACAAAAGCGTTATTAGCGCTGTAGAGGTGCGGAAGTAGTGGAGAACCAAGCATGCCTATGATAGCTCGCTCATTGTGCATAAATTTTATCCATGCAGCATCAATATCCTCGGTGTAGGTAGTGGAAAAGTTTTTAGGATCAGCAATAAACGATGCAACAATCTTCGCATGATGTGAGGTAGTATATGAATTTTCGCTTGGAAGCTTATCTGCATATATGTACAGCAATTCTGCTGCGGCATCACTGATGGAAATGCTTGGAAGGTTAATATCATCCATGAGACCTTTAGCAAGTTTTTGGAATGCGGCAGCCTGCTTACGAATAACTTTCTGCGTGGCTACCAGTTCATCCAACAATACATTATCAGTGACTTCTAACTGTTTCGAAAGAATAGAACGGACATCATCATCAGTGGTTGCGGTGATTACTTGCTGCGCCTGTTCACGACTATAGTTCCGCATAAAAACACTAGCGCGCTCATCACGGTAATAAAACTGATGAAAGGCAGCAAATGGTATATTTGCGAGGATGGAATTTTTATCTTGGAGCGTTATCTTTGCCCCAGTTTCAGCATCTTTCCATGCCTTATTAGTGCTGTAAGATGCCAGCCATATTCCGCCACCGGGACGAGGAAATGCACCTTTTATATATACGCCGCCTTCAAAGGTGCCGTATGGTGACATAATGAAAAATTTATAATCACAGCTATATACAATATATACGTGATGGTCTTTAACGACGCCGAGTAGGCTTTTCTTAGTTGTAGGACATGCCGGGATGCATGTCAAAGATTCAGCACAGATTTTCGCATTCTCGGGAATTGCGGAAATATCAATTCCATAGGAGCATACATCTAACTTTTCTAAGGCTTCCTTGGCGGATTCCTCCCAATCAACGAAGCTATGATCAGTCCATAAGCGCACATTATCGCCACTACTCTGTGTAGAAAATATCGGGGAATTTTCTTTATTTATAGTAAAAACATTTCCGGGACCGTATATCCCGCGTGTAATTTCATTTGGTCCCAAAAGGCCAAATGCCGTCAGTCGTGTCCCATCAGATAAAGGAAGAGTATAACCATCTGTAGCACCCCAGCCTCGATCATCTACCGCGTATGTTTGTGCATCCCCCAGCCACATCAGACATGGTTCCTGCTGGTTCTGTAACGTAATGAATACGTATATTTATCCCCTACTGTATAGATCGAATGAAGATCCTCGTATCGCGCGGGGAGTTCGCCACTGGCTATTGTGACGTCACCATCCACTATCTCCACATATGAACCAGAAACCACCACTATCGCGGGATAGGAATTGAATACACTGAAATCAGTTTCCTTAGATTTAGATCTAACACGTGCGAGTGCTTGCTCATAAGCCGGCCATGTTAGTTCGGCGATAGTGCCTGTCCGCACCGCCGCAACTAACAAATCAGTTGCATCACGCTCAAAAAGCTTTTTAATTCCTTCGCCATACGCCTCATAAATTTTCGGCGATGCAAGAAAGGACCAGTCATCAATAATATCGTTACTGTTACTAATGCTATTATGATTTTTTGCTAGCTCATCTATCTTTTTTCCCAGCAAATCCCGCGCACCTTCGTACGAGAGAAAAACATCGAGGTACTTCTCTACCTCGAAGTTATATATCCCTTCAACAAAGTGCGGAAAAATCTCGGGATTTCGGGCTGCATGCACCAAGGAGCGACGGTGCGGTGCGTAATCATCTTCCAGCCAGAATTGCCAATCTGCTTCTTTCCCACTCGCGTCAGTTCTGTCGCCATCCCACACAACACCATGCTCACACAATAGATCGATAACGTTGAGTGGCATCCAGATCAGTACCTTGCTTACACGCAATCCATGAAGCGCAGTGCCGCAGTAGGAAATCTCATTCTCAAGCACCGCACTATAGTCACT